>UMKM01060429.1_pt1 | contig 17081 bp, 16 predicted proteins | sample 1966331 | NCBI WGS metagenome assembly UMKM01 (sample SAMEA4836176, study PRJEB28245) | human gut metagenome | biome: gut microbiome; material: fecal sample | place: Denmark | collected 2008 | reverse complement strand
CAGCTCCAAAAGCACCAACCGGGCAGCCGCCGTTTTACGATACTCGTAGGTGATTCCCAGGGGCAGCAGCACATCGCTGTAATGGCGGGTCAGATGCTTGCTGGCGAGGTTGGGCTTCAGCTCCGTATTACCTACGGCGGCAAGCAGCTGGGACACCGTGCCCCGAAACCGCCCGTGCGTCAAGAGAAAATCCGCCACCTGAAAAACAAAGTCCGGGATGCGTTCCTTTCGCAAATCGTCGGAGCTGAGCGCCTCGGTAATCTCCCATCGGACGCCCCGCATCTGCATTTTCAGCTTTTTCTCCTCCACATCCCGGCCTGTAATGCAGAGGGTGGCGCAATCGCCGAAGCGGTCATCCTTGCGGAGAATCATCCCCGTATCCGCCACGCCCAAAATGCCTGTGGAGCCGGTCATATCGTTGAAAATATTGCTGCTGTCCCGCTCCTTTCGGGTGTGATGAACAACGAAGATGCAAATGCCGTGGTCATCGGCGAGCTTTTTCAGGCCGGACAGATCCTTGTAGTCCTGGGCATAGGCATTGACCTTTGCGGAAGCATTGTCCCGCACCATTTGGAGGGTATCGATGAATATCAGGCCCGTGGTGGGAAATTCCCGCAGAGTCTCCTCGATCTGCCCCTCCAGCTCCGCGCCCAGCTGCCCGCAGGAAAAGCCGAAGCGGAGATTCTCCGGCGGAGAATCCGTCAGCTCCTGCATACGCTGCTGAACGCGCCATTCCCGGTCCTCCAAGGCCAGATATACCACATCGGTTTTTCTGGTGGGCAGCCCCCACACCGCCTCGCCGCGGCTGATTTGCAGGCACAGCCACAGCACCATCCAGCTCTTGCCGATCTTGGAGTCACCCGCTAAAATGGCGAGCCCGTCGGAGAGAACACCGTCGATGAGCATTTTGGGGTGGGCAAGGGGTTTGTAATACAGGGTATCGGCATCGATCAGTTGTAGCTTGTTCATGTGTTTCACCTTCTTTCTTTCGCTGGTAATTGTGTTTTTTGGTTTGGCGCCGTACTTCCGATATCGTTTTTATATGCCTGCCCCGGGGTCTCCGCGGTGTTGCCGTGCTCGCTCTTTTGCGGTCGTCGCACAGTCATATCTGTCTCGGTAACGGCTATTCAGTTGTCCAGGTACATATCCCCATAATGTGAGGAATGAGAGAGGGGCATTTTTAGGGTCCTGCCGAAAAATTCTTTCTCAAGGTCCCTTGCTGACTTTTCTCCCCTCAAGTGGTAGATCACGAGAAAGGCCGAAAATTAAGTCGCTCGAAAAAATATTTATCCCTCACTTGGTAGGCAGCGAGAAGACCGAAAAATTAACCCCCTTGAAAAATTTTTTGTTTTGGCTCCGATTTGGAGCCATTTTCCTATGCCGGACTGCTCGTGGCTCCGAAATGGAGCCATTTTTCGTCTATGGCATCAAAAGTGATGCCATGTCCATTCCGGATTTCAGCGGTGTGGCAGCAAAATTGATGCCACAAAAATAAGCGCCTGCCTCTTTTCAGAAGCAGACGCTCGTTTTTCGTATTCAGTTTTATCGTAGCAGCCGGATCAGCAGCTCATTGATATCCTCGGTGGGCTTGCCGCTTGCTACCAGCTTGTTCCGAAAGGACAGCAGGGCCTTTACCAGCAGCCGCCGCTCGCCGGCGCAGAGTGCTAACACTCGATTTCTTCTATGCGTGAACATCACCACACCTCAGCAATAAACCAGCTCAGAAAGGATAATCTCTTCCGCTCGGCTGCGGATGCTGTTCATCCGCCCCACCCATTCCATTTGTTTTTCGGCCTTCAGCCGCTCAGTGACACCTTCGGCTTTCTTCATCTGTTCGACCAGCTGATCAAACATTTCTTGTGCAGTGTCGCCGATTTCCTTGAGATGCTCGTCCAGTTTGCCGGTCAGCAGCATCCCCGTGTAGATGCCGTCTCTGTACTCGCGCAGATACCGCCTGCGCTTTTCTGCGAATCTGTTGTACATATTCTTCCTCCTTTTGCGCCCGCCGTGCGGGTTTCTATCATCATCCACATGATGGCGCAACCCGAAGGAAAAGCCCAATGTGCGAAAAACAGATTTGCAGATTTGACATCATAGAAACTCCCTCAGAAACGCAGGTTAATATTTGCCAAATTGAAGGGTTTGTATGTCCTTATGACGTTATACCTTGATTGAGTTTTCGAACGAAAACATTTGTTGAAATATGTGGACTTTTTGTGCGGGCTGTGATATAATTATCAAAATACAGATTTATATGTTGAAAAGCGGCACTCCCAATACTATTGGCACAAGCAATAAAGTAAATGAGGTTTGCTATATGACTGTGAGTTATAAAAAATTATGGAAGCTCTTAATAGATCGAGATCTAAAGAAGAAGGATCTTGAGGAAATGGCTGGCGTTAGTCATTATGTAATGAACAAGTTGACACATGGGGATAACGTCACCACTGATGTCCTATGCAAAGTGTGCAAGGCTCTTAATTGCACCGTTGACGACATTATGGAAATGATTGACGAGTAGCTGTCGCTTTGGGTTTTTCAGTATAGGTATCATCGAATGCTATCGGAAAGTTGGTGAGAAATAAATGCCGTTTGATGCGAGCGTCAGAGCTTATTTGCGGGCTTACCAAAACGAATACAGAGCTGCTCTTCATGGAGGGCAGCACACAGCCGAGCTTTCTTTTCGCGTCCCTATGCATGAAATGTTTAGGAGGATAGCGCATGACTTGAACCCGGCAGGTACTTTCGACATCATTCTTGAGCCGAGAAATCAAGGAAGAATGGGGCGGCCTGACTGGAGAATACAGGATCGCATCTCGCTTGGTGTTTACGGCTATATTGAGGCGAAAGGTCCATCCAACGAGCCGTTCGATACTACCCCGTATAGGGATCAGATTAACCGATATCTGACGTTAGGTCACAAGCTTATCATTACGGACGGCATTGATTTCGTATTTACTTTTCCATAGATTCACTTCTTGACTGAGCCACTCGCACCATGTGTCGACCCCTTCGCCGGTCTTTGCGGAAATGGGAAATATCTTTAACTCCGGATTTCTCATATGCGCATAAGAAATAACCTTTTCCAAATCAAAATCAAAATATGGCAGAACGTCAATTTTGTTGATGATAAGTGCGTCGCAGACCTGAAAAATAAGCGGGTATTTCAGCGGCTTGTCATGCCCCTCAGGCACGGAAAGGATCATGGCGTTCTTTACCGCGCCCGTATCAAATTCCGCGGGGCACACAAGATTTCCCACATTTTCAAGGATGGCAATATCCACATTCTGGATTCCCATGCTTCTCAATCCCTGCCGGGTCATGTCGGCGTCAAGGTGACACATGCCGCCGGTGTGGAGCTGAATCGTCCTGATCCCCGTATCCGCAATAGCCGCAGCGTCCACGTCCGAGTCGATATCCGCCTCCATAACCGCCATACGGTACTTATTCTTCATGCGGGAAATCGTTTGCTTCAATGTTGTTGTCTTGCCGCTGCCTGGGGATGACATCAAATTCAGTAGGAAGGTCTTGTTCTCCTTCAGCTCCTGCCTGAGCCTGTTTGCGTCCTGATCATTGTCCGCAAATACGCTCTGCTTGATCTCTATCACTCGATAATTTTCCATAACAATCTTGTCCTCCTTTTTGCAAAGCTCCCCGAGCGGCCTGCCCGGGGAGCTTCGGCTAACAAGCCAGTATCTCTTTAATTAAGAACTCTTTCCCGGAGAGCACGGTATATTCGCTCTCCTGACAACAGGGGCACTGTGCGTCGCAGGTGAAGGGATTAAAGACGCTTCCGCAGTTCCGGCACTTTGCTGAGGCTTCTATGATTTCAATCTCCAGTGCGGAGCCTTCCAGCCGGGTCCCCGGTATGGAACGCCTGTACACAGCTTTCATCATCTGCGGGACAACGGAAAACGCTTCGCCCACCTGAAGAACCACCTTATCAATTTTCTTAAGGTTCTGTTCTTCGGCGATCCGGTCAACCTTCTCGACGACGTCTATAATCAGACCCAGCTCGTGCATGTTCAGGCTTCCAGAACGATGCGGTTGAGGACATGCCTCATGCGCGCCTCATTGTAGATTACCGGCACGGGATAGGTTCCGTTGCCCTCTGCCAGCGCCCACTTGATGATCTGCGGGAAGTCCTTCTGCTCGATGAAGTCAAAGCCCGTGGGAAGCCCCATCTCCCTGTTCATCTGACGGATCGCAGCAATAAAGGCGTTTGCCTTCTCTGCGTCGCTGCCGGTCGTCTTCACGCCGGTAATCTCCGCAAGATGCGCAAGCTGGGGATGGACTGCCGTGCCGTAGTCCTCCAGAACAATCGGCATGATGACCGCGTTCGCGAGCCCGTGCGCGGTGTTATAGATGCCGCCCATTGCGTGGGCAATCGCGTGAACATACCCGACGCCGGTGTGGTTGAAGGCAAGCCCTGCCTTATAGGAGGCGATGAGCATGGCCTCGCGGGCCTCCAGATCGTTCCCGTCCTCATAGGCGCGCTTGAGATTTCTGAATATCTTTACCACCGCTTCCTCCGCATTGCGGTTGCTGGCGTTGTTGTTATACGCCCACGTGACATAGCTCTCTACCGCATGGGTCAGCGCGTCGATACCCGTCGTCGCGGTGACGAATTTCGGCATGGACACCGTCAGCTTCGGGTCGAGAACGGCATATTTGGGGACGAGGTTGGGATCCATGATCGCGTACTTGTGGCGCTCGTCATGATCGGAGATCACAGCGCCCATTGTGACCTCGCTGCCCGTGCCGGACGTGGTGGGGACGGCAACGATCGGAGCGACCTTTATCATGACCTTCATCAGGCCCGCCATCTTCCCGATCGGCGTATTGGGCTTGGCAACGCGCGCCGCTGCCGCCTTGGCGGCGTCCATGGGGGAGCCGCCCCCGATCGCGAGGAAGCCGTCGCAGCCGTTTTCCAGATACTGCGCACGGATCGCCTCCACCGTCTTCACCGAGGGGTTTGCCTCCACCTGATCATAGATCGTGTAGCCAATACCATGGCGCTCAAGATTTTCCGCGATGGGCGGGACAATGGTTCTGCCGACGGTTGGGCCGGTCACGATCATGACCTTGTTCACGTTCAGCTCTTTGAGTACCTCCGGGATCTTCTTTGCGCTGTCCGCTCCGCTTACCACCTTCGGGCCGGGGAACATGGCGTCCGTAAGCGGGAGCGCCTGCTCCATGATTTTGCTGTTCGCGCGGCACTTGAATACCGTAAGCTTATCCTTTGCCTTTTCAAAGAAGCGCTCGTCCATTGCGTATGCGATACCGACCGCCGCGACAGCCGCCGCGCCGCAGAGAAGCGCCTTATATGTTTTCTTCATTTCAAACCCCTCTTTCCTTACTTAATGCGCATGACCGCGTCATACGCGCTGTGTACCGCATCCGCGATCCTCCCGCTCTTGCACGCGTCTCCGACCGTTACCACATACGGGTACTGATTTTCAAGCGCCTTTGCCAGCGCGTTTACCGGGCGGACGCCCAGAGACAAGACGACCTCGTCAACCGTCACCGTGGTCAGCATACTGGTTCTGACGTCCTCGAGGATCACGCTGTCCTCCGTAATCTTCATCAGGCGCTTGCCCGGCATAAACTCCGTGTCGTATTTCTGAATCCGGCTCAGCTCGTCATCCTTCAGCTGGAACCAAGTACCCGGTGCGATCTCCTCCGCCATCTCAACGACGACCACATGGTTTCCGCTCTCGTTGAGGATCTCCGTTGTTTCAAGCCCCGTCATGCCGCTGCCGATCACCGCGACGATCTTGCCGCTGATCTTCTTCTCACCCATAATGATCTCCGGCGCAGTGCAGACATTGGGCAGGTCGATGCCCTTGATTGAGCGCGGTCTTACCGGGACGCCGCCCGTCGCGATGACGACGGCATAGGGCTTGAGTTTGGCGATGGCCTTTTCCGTGGCCTCCGTGCCGAGCTTTACCTCTACGCCGAGCTTCTCCACGTTTGCCATCAGGTCTTCGATCGACCAGTAGAGCTTACCTTTGAGCAGGCAGGTCGAGGCGGTCTTCACCTGTCCTCCGGCCTTCTCTTCTTTCTCAAAAACGGTCACGGCAAAGCCGCGCCTCGCCATGATCTCCGCCGCCATCAAACCGGCGGGGCCTGCGCCGACAACAACGACCCTGCGCCCCTCGCCGTCCTTCGGCATGTTGGCGAAAAACCGCTCCTGTCCGACCGCGGGATTGAGCGCGCATTCGCCGTTCTTTCCGCTCAATGCCCCGTAGGTGAAGCTCTCGATGCAGTTGAGGCAGCCGATGCAGCGCTTGATCTCGTTGGTGCGTCCCTCCTCCGTCTTCTTCACCCAGTAGGGGTCGCAGATAAAGGTGCGGGCGGAGCCGATAAAGTCCTGCACTCCCTCCTCAAGCTGCCGCTCCGCCTGATCGGGAGAGCGCATGAAGTTGGCCGCGCACACAGGGATTTTGACGGTCTCCTTGATCGCCTTTGCCAGATAGGCCCGCCAGCCCGGCTCAAAGGACGTGGGCTCAAGCCAATAATTGTAAGTATCATAGCAGGCGGAGGATACGTTGATCGCGTCAACACCCAGCTCTTCCAGCCGTTTTGCGATCCGCTTTCCTTCCTCCAGATCATAGCCCTTTCCGGGCTTACCGATCCGGTCATACATCTCGTCGGCAGACAGGCGCACCATCAGCGGATAGTCCTTTCCGCAGGCGGCCTTAATGCCGGTGATGATTTCGCTGATAAAGCGCAGGCGGTTATCAAAGCTCCCGCCGTACTCATCCTTGCGGTGATTGGTGTTTGGGGAAAGGAACTGCTGGATCAGATAGCCGTGGGCCGCGTGCAGCTCCACGAGGTCAACGCCTGCCTTTTTGCAGCGGACCGCTGCGTCGATGAAATCCTGAATCGTTCTCTTGACCTCGAACTTTGTCATCGCGCGCATCGGGCTTGGGACATGATAGCTGCGCTCACAAACGGACGGGGCGGCGACCGGCTGGCAGATTCCCTTCTCCTCCAGCGCCATCATCGTAGGCGTCGCCTTGTAGAGCATCTCCATAATTTCCGGCTTTTTCTCCACCAGCGGCAGGATCATCGGAAGGGAATTCACGCTGCTGGCATAGCCCTGACGGCCGGGGTGGTGCAGCTGGATGCCGAGTTTCGCGCCGTGCCTGTGGATTCTCCCCACGAATTCGCGCATCGGCTCGATATGGTAGTCATGGCTCATCGCAAGCTGGGTAAAGGAAGATGTCGCGTACATGTCGTTGACGCGGCAGATCCCCGGGATGATCAGTCCCACGCCACCCTTGGCCCGCTCCTCATAGTAGTCCATGAGCTTTTCCGTGGGCTTGCCGTTGGCCTGACCCATGCTGAACTCGGCGGCGGTCATGACCGTGCGGTTTTTGATTTCCAGATTGCCGATCTTCATCGGCGAGAGAAGCATTGAATAGTCCATTTTTTATTCCTCCCTGTTGTTATCTTCAAGGGTGACCGTGTCCAGCTCGGGTCTTCCGTACTTTCCGGCCAGCAGCAGCTCCCTATGCATTACTTCATCATAGCCATAATCCTTGCGCTCCTCCAGCTCCCGGGCGCAGCCCTTGCAGGTGGCGACGCACAGCTCGCATCCCATGCACTTTTCCTTGTCAAAAATGACCATGCCGTCCTTGATCTTATTTGCGCCGAAGGGGCAGCGCTTCACGCACATTCCGCACTCCTGCGCGCCCAGACATTTGCTTCTGTCGCGCTTGATCACCTCCGGGCCTTTTTCGCAGTTGATCCCCGGCCCGAGGATGCGCGTCCCCTTGACGACCGCGCACACCTCCCTGTCACAGTTGCACATGACAAACGCACCGGACTTTTTGCCGAACATGTAAAGGACATTGTGGACATAGCCCTTTTTGTGCATGTCGGCAAGGATCTCCTTTGCCTCCTCCTTTGTCACAGGATGATGACCGAGCGGCAGGTTCTCATAGATGTCCGCGCCGTAATAGAGTGTGAGATCCTTGATCTCCGGCTCTGTCACGCCCTCCGGATACTTCTTGAGCGCCACCTCGCAGATACAGGGGCCTGCGGAAACGTGCGCACCTGCGCCGACTTCTACTGTATAGACAAAGTCTATGACGTTTTCGGCAGCCTTTTGGCTTAGGATAATGCCATGCGGGAGAAAGTAGTTGCCGGTCTTGGAGGTGTTCTCCATTTTAGCCATCAGCTTTTTATAAAACTCCCGCTTCTCCTCCGTCGTCGCTCCCTCATAGCCGCGCATCAAGATATCGCCGGTCTTCAGGATGGTCGGCTCACTCGCCCCGTAGGCATAGTGCATAATGTACTGGGCGAGGGAAACGGGTTTTGCTTTTTCTCCCTTCCCCTGAAAGGACACGGTCTTTCCTTTCTTGTAGTTCAGCAGTGCCACTTCTCTTTTTCCTCCTTGATTTGTTAATTAAATGCCTAAGCTGTTTTCATTTTAGATTATCGCCGAAAAATGTCAATATCGGCGAAAAGCATTCTAAAATTGTCACAAAAACCATGTATGTGTTTTGCATACGAAGAATTTCATTGTGCTTGAAACAGCTTTACAAATATGCTAAAATGTAAGCATAGATTTTTTGAAAAGAAGGGACAAAGATGACCGGCAAACACCAAACGGCAAGTTTGATTGCCGATACGGCAATGGAATTATTTCGTAAAAAGGGTTACGAGTCTGTCTCCGTTAACAGCATCTGTGAGCAGGCCGGTGTCTCCCGTGTGACCTTCTATTCGATTTTTTCCAATAAGGATCAGATCATCGGCTTTATTCTCAATGACTTTCAGAACCAGTTTAAAGAAGACTTCTCCTCCTTTATCGCCGCAGAAAATGACTTTGAGCGGGTCATGATTCTGTTCAATTATTACGTGGAGCTGTCTGAACGCGGCGGTTACCAGCTTATGCTGGAGTTGCTGAAAGCGGAGTTGGAGCGTTCCATCGGCATTATGGACGCCGTTTATGTCTTCAACGACTGGTTTGTCAAGCTCATCGGGAACTGTCAGAAATCCGGTATTATCCGAAACAAGGGAAACGCAGCTGAGCTTGTTTCATTGGGGATTCAGGTCGCGATCTCCGCTCAATATGAATGGTGCCGGAGAAAAGGGGCTTTTTCCTATCGGGAGAAAACCAGAAAGGATATGGAGATTTTATACGACGTCGCCCCGGCTTACCGTAAAAGCCGGTAAAGCAATATGCAGCACAATGCCCGGCTCTGTTTTGGAGCCGGGCATTGCCGTGTTGATTATCGTATCTTTTTAAAGGGTGTGCAAGAACAGCGCCTTACTATGCTTCAGTTCAGGCTGTAGCCGAACTTGCTGCCGTGGAGGACTGCCTTGTTGATCTTGCCGGTGGCGATGGCATCGCCCGCCTTCCAGACGCTGGGATGGCCGGAAGCAAGCAGCTCCTGCCACAGTGCGTCGTTGGGCTTCACACCCACGGACAGAACGATCACGTCTGCGGGAAGCTCCTTCACCTCGCCGTCCTTGGTGCTCTCAATGAACAGCTTGCCGTCGGCAAATTTCACAACCTTGTTATTATAAAATAGGGCAACACCCTGATCGTTGCAGTGGCGGACCTCCAGCAGCGCTTCGTTCTGATAGCGCATATCCAGCATATCCACCGGCCATTCGGGCAGCATATCCACCACGGAAACCTGATTAGTGCCCTGACGGTTGATATACAGCGCAGTCTCCAGCCCGGTAATGCCACCGCCGATGACAACGACCTTCTTGTTTGCAAACTGCATGTCGTTGGCAAGCACGTCGTGCGCCTGAACCGTCTGTACCTGATCCAGCCCCTCGAGTGGGATGGAAATGACGTTGCTGCCGGTTGCAACCAGAATGGAATAGGGTTTGAGAGCCAGAACCTCCTGCGCCGTGACCTCCTTCCCCAGCTTCATCGTGATATTCAGCTTCTTTGCCATGGACTTATAATAGTCGATAGCCCACTCAAATTTGCCCTTGAAGGGGGGCTTCTTTGCAACATGGAGGTTACCGCCGATCTCATCGCGTTTGTCGAACACCACCACGTCAAAGCCGCGCTGTTTGAGCGTGACCGCAGCTTCCATGCCCGCGGGGCCTGCGCCGATGACCGCCACCAGACGGCCGTCCCCGTCCTGAACGATGGGGCGCTTGGAGTCTTCGCGCAGGGCAAAGGGGTTCACGGAGCAGTTCGTCTGCTCATAGCTGAACGGATTGACATTGAAGCAATTCATGCAGGAGATGCAGTAGCGAAGCTCATCCTCGCGACCTTCGGCACACTTCTTTACCCATTCGCGCTCAGCCAGAATGCCGCGGCCCATGCCGACCATGTCGCACTTGCCGTCATTGATGATCTGATCCACGAAATCCGGGTGACGGATGCTGCCGGTAGCTACTACGGGAACGGAAACAGCATTCTTGACCATGGTAGCAGCAGGAACCTTCCAGCCTTCGGCACGATGCACATCGCCGGACATAATATCGTCCTGATGATATATTGTGCCGCCGGCGGACACTGCAATCATATCCGCACCGGCCTTTTCCAGATAGGGAGCGACCTCGGCGGCCTGTTCCGGCGTGATTCCGTCGTTGCCGTTGGGACCTTCACTCTTGGGGTAGTCAAAGCCCTGCATTTTCACGGAGATGATTTTATCCGGTCCGATGACCTTGCGGATGCGGGTCAAAATCTCCGTGGCAAAACGGGTGCGATCCTCTACCTTATTCCAGCCGTACTCATCAGTGCGGTGATTGAACAGAGGAGAAATGAACTGGCAGGCCAGATAGCCATGACAGGTTTGGAACTCGATGCCGTCCGCACCGGCGGCCATAGCACGCTTGGCAGCGGCCACAAACTTGTCCTGAATGGCGTGGATCTCGTCCTTCGTCAGCTCGTCCACAGTCTTCGGATCAATGCCGGAATAGTTGGTTGCGCCGGGATGCCAAAGCTGGAACAGGATCTTTGCGTCGTACTTATGGGCAGCAAGCACCAGCCTGCGAAGCCCGGGGATAAAGCGGTCATCATAAATGCCCGGCTGCAAGGGCAGCACAGAAGGCCACTCCGGGTCTACGATCATTGCGCCGGGAACAAGAAGCCCCACGCCGCCCGCGGCGACCGATTCCACATAGGCGATGTCTTTTGCGGATACGCTGTCGTCGAAATTAGAAATATTCTTTGCCATCGCAAGGAACATCACTCTGTTTTTCACGGTCTGATTACCGATTTTAATAGGCTCCAAAAATTTATGGCTCATGATGTGACCTCCTTATACAAACATGGCTTCACCGGAAGCGCGGACAGTCAGCTCACTGATATTCACGCCCCAAGGCTGGTCAATGGCGTAAATGATGTTGTCCGCCAGAATAGACGGAGAAAAGTCAAAGCAATGGATGCTCTCCGTGTCAAGACGATCGGGGATCGCCAACCCCATAAATGCGTCAATGATTTTCCCGTAAATGCCGGACAGACCTGCATTATAATCTACTTCTGTAGAGACCAGACCCGTATTTGCCACGGATGTGGGCTTGATGTTGGTAACTTTGATTTTCCCGCGGGATTCTACGCGCAGGCTGTCGCCCAGCATTCTGACGGCGGCCTTTGTCACATTATAGACCCCGCAACCGCTCACGGGATAGTTGCCGAGGATGGAGGAAATGTTCACGATATGTCCCTGCCCCTGCTCAATCATCTGGTCATAGACCGCCGCGATGCCGTACAGTGTACCATTGATCGCGGTAGCAATGCTTTGCTCCCATGCTTCCATGGCAATTGCGTGTTCGCTGTAATAGGCAAGCGGCATTGTGCCGGCATCATTGACCAGCACATCAATGCGTCCGTAGGTGTCCACGGCGAACTTCGCCATGGCATTGACCTGATCTTTCACACGAACATCGGTCTTGATGTAGGAAGCCTCGCCGCCGCTTTCACGGATCTCCTGCGTAATTTCCCGGAGCAATTCCTCACGCCGCGCGGCCAGAACGACCTTTCCGCCCAACTCGGCGGCCTTCTTTGCGGTCTCTTTGCCGAAACCGCTGGAAGCGCCGGTGATGACAATGACCTTGTCTTTTATGTAGTTTTCGGTTCTATAGCTGTTCATCGAAACACCTCCTAATCAAATGACAAAGGATTCGCCTGAAGCGCGCACGGTCAGATCACCGATGCTGACACCCCAAGGCTGATTGATGGCATAAATAATATTGTCCGCCAAGACCTGTGGATCAGGATCGTTGTAGGTCATGCTGTTGATGTCATGGAAATCGGGACGCAGCGGAGCCTCTTCTACCCAGTTGCTGAGGATTTCAAGGGGGCCTGCCACTGCGGGCATCATTGCCATCTGATCGACCACGCTGCTGGAAAGGTTGGTCTTCATAAAGCCGGTGGGCTTAATGGTCGTGACCTTGATTTTGCCCTGACACTCGCTGCGCAGAGATTCCGCCAGATACTGCACGCCCATCTTTGCGACCTGATACACGCCTGCGCCCGCAACGGGGAAGTTGGCGTAGATGGAGGAGACATTAATCACCTGTCCCTGTCCCTGCTTGATCATCTGGTCATAGACGGCGGAGATGCCGAAAATAGTGCCCTTGATGCTGATGTCGATGCACTGTTCCCATTTGTCCAGCGCCTGCTCATGCTCACTGAAAAAGGCCAGCGGCATCGTCCCGGCGTTGTTAACAAGCACATCGATCCTGCCGTAGGTATCTACCGCGAATTTAGCCATTGCGAAAACATCGTCCTTTTTCGCCACGTCTGTTACGATGTAGCTGGCCTCACCGCCCGCCGCCTTGATCTCCGCCACGGTCTCCTTCAGCTTCTCTTCGCTGCGTGCCGCCAGAACGATCTTGCCGCCCATCTCTGCGGCTCGCTTTGCAGTCAGCTTGCCGAAGCCGCTGGAGGCGCCGGTGATAATAATGACCTTGCCTTCCACGTAGTTTTTCTGAATGTAATTGCTCTTGTATGTCTCCAATTCAATTACCTCCTGTCTGATTGATTTGTTGTGCGTCATGACTCACACGTTTGATGTGTTAATTTTAAAACAAACATGGGGCAAAATACATTCACAATCTTCCACTTTTCTGTATTAGTTCATAATTATCCTTTTTTCTGAATTTAATTCTCCCGTTTTGAGCCGTTATCAAATCGTTCATTTCTTGTATTTCTGCAAAAACTGTGTTAAAATTTTATTATGCTAACAGAAACTGGGGGGGGTACCGTGAAAGCTCTGCCATCAACAAAAGAGAGATTTGCATTGGCTTTGAGGGAATTGCTTGAGAGCAACTCCTTTGAGAGTATTTCTGTCGGGGATATCGTGGGGCTCTCCGGTCTTAGCAGCAGGACGTTTTACAATCACTTTCGGGATAAAAACGAGTTGCTTGCCTATCTCTATCGGATAACTGTCGAGCCTCTGTGGTATACGGATGGGAAGCGAAACTCTCTCGAAACGTTTTTTACTTGCTGCAAGGACAACTTTCTTTATAACGGCACCCTCAAGGGCTTCGGAAACGCTCTATCCTATTACGGGCAGAATGACCTGCGCTCCGAAATAGAAAACAAGGGCGTTGAGGATCTTGTAAGGCTGCTGAAATGGAACCATTTTCCGGGTGCGATAACGCCGGAATTGAGAGAAGTGCTCCGTTTCTTCATGTGTGGTATTACGCGCTATTTTGAAAAGTATTATCTGGATTCCAAAACCATTCAGGTCGACTGGCTGTATACCTTCTGGATCAACTGTGTCCCAGCCTATTTGGCTGAATATCTAGTAAAAGAGCCGGAATAAATCTTTTCCGCAAAACTTATGATACCTCGGTACATGAGATATCGAGATATATTGAGAGAGACAAAAAGAAATCTGTTTTTTCCTCATGAATGCGTTTCACGGTGAAACGCATTCTTTTGACCGTAAAACGCCATATCTCACGGTGCCAGTCCGGCAGCAGGATAATAAGGGCCTATCGTCAACAGCGCATGGTAGAGCGCTGTCAGCCGATAAGCCCTTATTTTCTTTCTGTATGTAGTTGTCGATCCCGGTGAATCCCGCACATAAGCCACATGCCCAGAGTAGGTCTGCATTTTTGGCGTGGGGCTCATAAACCATCAAAAAGGAAGCGCATTGTCGACTTTAATCAAGGAATCGATTCCAGACTAATTACAGAAGCCAACATATAAAGCAAGCGGAGGCCATCGATCTCCGCTTGTTCGTTACCCATATACAATCTCCTGTGAATATTTACGACAGCCCCTATCCATACCCGCAGTATACCGGCCCAAAGAGGATCACTTCCCTGTGAAGGCATTTCAGAGTCAGCGTTTTTCGCCCTCTTTTGCCGCCTTCTCGATGCTGCGAATGGTCTGCAAATATTCCTCCTCCACGGGAGAAAGATTCTGCACCTGATATTTCCTGTATTCCGCCTTTGCCTGCTCCATCGCCTGCGTGTGGCTTACGGTTCCCCCGTCGGTAAGCAGGGCTTCTCCGGTGGAGGCAAGGATGCGGTCCAGGTTCTCTACATAATCGCTCATGCACATGGGCCGGCGGCGCATCGCCTGAATTTCCGCAAAGTCAAAATATCCGGAAACGAGATTGTTCAGTATCTTCAGTTCGTCCGCAGAGAGATAGTTCTTTGCAACAGCAATATCCTTCGCCGTGGGAAAATCCCCGGAAAATGCGGTAAGCCCCATAAATGGCTTTTCGGCATCGGCTCGCTCAAAAATCACCTCTGCGGCGGTATGGCCATGGGCGGCATAGTGCAGCTTGTTCTGCACCATCTTGAAAAAAGCCACCGACTCGGCGCTTTTGGGGTCATAGTCCACGCTGGTAGCGTAGAGGTCGAGGACCTGACGGTACATCACCTTTTCGGAGGAACGGATGTCCCGGATGCGGTCAAGAAGCTCCTTCCAATAGCTGCCGCCGCCGAGATTCTTCAGGCGCTCATCATCCATGGCGAAGCCCTTGATCATGTACTCCTTCAAGCGCTCGGTAGCCCAGCGGCGGAACTGCGTTGCAATGGAGGACCTGATGCGATAGCCCAGAGAGATGATCATGTCCAGGTTATAATATAGTCTTTCGCGCTCCACATTGCGATTTCCCTCGCGGCGAACTTGTCGGAATTTCCGACAGGTTGAACTTTCGTCCAGCTCACCTTCGGAATAGATGTTTTTGATGTGCTCAACCACATTTGCATGGGAAGATTGGAAAAGCTCCTCCATCTGTGCCTGTGTCAGCCAGACAGTTTCATCCTGAAACCGGACATCAATTTTTGTCTCGCCGCTTTCAGACTGGTAAATGATGATATCGCCCTTGTTTTCATCGTTGAGGAAATTACTGCTCATTTTTGTTCCCTCCCGGCTTTTCGGTGGCTTCAGCAAACGCTCGGCTTATTGTTATTATAGTATCACAGAATCGGCGTTTTTTCAACAGACGCCAAGGGAATGATGCCCCTGTGCCTCTTTTTGAGAAAACAAGGGAAAATGTCCGCATCAATCTCTCCATTTCTGCGCCTCCCAAAGCATATCGATATGCCGGCGGGATTTTCGGTTTGTGTTGTTGTAATCGTCTGAGCAGAGCCAGTCGATGAGATAGCATTTGGGGATCATGTACTTCTGCAGCAGCGACAGCGCCTTCAGCTTCCCCACGCGAATCCATTGGCAGACGGTGCGTCGGTTATAGCCTGTGAAGTCCACGGCGGCGGCCACATCCATCACATCCGGCAGCGCAGCCAGCTTGCTCTCATAGTAGCGCCGGAGCTTCTTCTCGTCCTTGGCGCACGGCGGTTGGATGCGAATTTTATAGGGCCGAACTATTTCGCCTCCGTATTTGTACCAGTTCTTCGGCGCTATGTATTTTTCCGGGTTGACCTCACGGTCGTTCATAAAAGCGATCACATCGCTCTTTTTGATGGCGTAGCAGCGGGTTTTCTTGCCGGTGAAGGTGTGGGGAATCAGGTTGAATTGGAGAAGATAGAGAGCCGTCCGTTTGCTGATGTGACAGGCGATCCGCATCTGCTCCTTGCTCATAATCTCTGGGTATCTTTTGAATTCCTTGGCGTCGTATTTCATAACGAAGACTCCTTTCTGTGTTTCGGTCCGAAAGGGTGCTTCGTGTGATTTGTTTTGAGCCGGTTTTTCTTGCATTTATCCGGGAGGCCGCTCGCAAAGCCATACCGGACAAGGGCTTTCTTCTTGCGTATTTTCTTGCCAGCGTGCAAAAAGCTGGTCGTTTTGGGGCATTTCTCATTTCAATTTGAACTCAGGTTTTTTCTGATATGGAGCTGGTCAATACCGGTCGGCGCGTCCAAAATCCGTTGCAGCACAAGGGCTTTCGCCGTTTCCAAAGCTGCCGTCACCGACCACAGCAGACACGGAAATGCCAAGTGCGAACAAGACTCGAAATCAGGTAGTCGCGCAAGCGGCTCGTGGGTTCGAATCCCACCCTATCCGCCAGAAAGTTCCGCCGCGCTCCCAGCAGGAGTGCGGCGGATTTTTTCTATCTAGCCGCATGGACGATCTACTGTTATTTTTGTAAAGATGACAGGTATTTTCGATAATATCTGACAAACATTGTAACTGTTGCGGTACATGCCAGTGTATCTGTAATCGGCTCTGCAAGGTAAACGGCAACGACCGGATCCGGCAATATAAGAGGCAGCAAAAGAATCAGTGGTACTAATAAAAATACTTTACGCACAAGCGCAAGAAACAGGGATGTTTTTGCGTTTTCCAAAGCCACAAACATGATGAAGCTTGGCTGCTATCTGTTCATGGCAATTGTCGGTCTCATTGGGTTTATGAATCTGGCAAACACCATGATCATCAATATCACCACGAAGAAGCAGGAATACGGTGTGCTGCAAGCGGTAGGCATGACCAATAAGCAGTTGAATCTGAGCTTACAAATACAGGGCTTGATTTTTACGGTTGGCACCATCTGCGTCGCACTTGCTGCCGGTCTGCCCCTTGGCTATGCACTGTTTTCCTATGCGAAGCATAATGGGATTTTTGGAATGAACGTTTATCACGTTCCTCTTATCCCGATTCTTGTTATGATTCTTCTGGTTGGTATTCTACAAATTGTGCTTTCCTGTGTTTTAAGCAGTAATCTGAAAAAGGA
>UMKM01007412.1_pt1 | contig 17596 bp, 21 predicted proteins | sample 1966331 | NCBI WGS metagenome assembly UMKM01 (sample SAMEA4836176, study PRJEB28245) | human gut metagenome | biome: gut microbiome; material: fecal sample | place: Denmark | collected 2008 | reverse complement strand
GGTAGATGTAAAAAGTATCGCTATCTAACCCCAGCAAAGTTTGTGCCGGAATAACCATCGTCCTCGTCATAATGGCGGTAGGCGGTAATCCCGTGATCCTTGCAGTAGCGTTCCAGAATCTTCTTCTGGTTCGCTATGGAGTTACTTTCACCATCCAGCTTATCTTCCTGCGAAAGGCGCTCATACAGAGCGGTCAGACCTTCTTCCTCTGCTTCCGTAGATAGCCCCTTGGTGTAGAACTGCAAAACATTATCGCGGATCACACTGCGAAGCTCATTGCTTAAACTGTCCTGCGGCTTCAAGCTCTGAAAGGTAAATCCCGTCATCTGCACTCACCGCCTTTCTCGGAAGAACTGCGGTAGGCGTTGACAATGCCGTGATATAGTTCTCGGCAAAGGGGTAGATCGCCGTCTGTAATGGAGCAAATCGAAATACCGCGCTGCTCCATATCATCAAGGAACTGCAACGCTGCAAGATAGCTGCGGTAAAGTCGGTCAAGCGATACGACAACGATTTTCTGCACGCGGTTCTCATGGATTGCTGCAAGCAGATTTTGAAATGCCGGACGCTCTGCGGTCAGGCCGTTGTACCCATTGTCCACGAAGAACATATAGGTGTCCGTTCCGTTTTCCTGTGCATGGCTCAAAAGTAGGTGCATTTGATTGTCAAGGTTCAGGTCTGTTTGTTTGTTCGCCGCACGGTAGTAATATGCGGTGATTTTGTCGGGCTGCTTTTTCATGTTGCCTCCTATTCCGGCAGCCGGACAAACAGGTTATTTATATTATACCAGGGATCTCGCTCGCCGTCATCAGGCGGGTTCAAAATTATTTGTAACTTTTTTACCCCGCAAGTCATTCTGAATCAGGCGGCGCACCTTTGTCACGGCGTCCTCTTTCGCGCCGTCTTTGATGACGGCCTTGACGATATACGTTATATCCCCGATCTTGTACTCGCGTACAATCGGGGACGATGTTTTCTTCATGGTTGTTTCCATAGAAACAAATCCCCCTTTCATGGGAAACGAAATAACTACAAAAGGGAATGACAAAACGGACGGCTGCTGGCGCAGCTCCAAGGGAGTTTCACCCCCCGCACGGTTCTCGTGCAGCCCTACCCATCGCCTGCGACGCTTTGAACGCTCGGACTGTGGCTGTAAGGTCGTATCATTATGTGTTTTGCGCGTCGTCGCCTGCAAGCTGCCACACTTGCTTTACGGCGCGGTATTTGTCGCTCGGCATATCCTCTCGGATATACGTCATGGCGTACCAGCCGCCCAGCTCGGCGCAAAAGGAACGTACCCGTTTTGCCTATGATGCGCCGCCGTTCTCTTGCGGGCATATTTGTCAAGGAGCATCAGGCAGAAACGAGGAAAGGGGGGACACGTTTCTGTCAGGCGTCAGTTATCTCACGCGGAATGTGAGCAGTTTGGTAATGAGTTTCGTTTCCAGCCTGCGCCGAAGTTCTTCATCCACGCAAAGATGGGGATTTCCGTACTCGTCGTAAAGCTCACGCATCGACAGACGGGCTATGTACCCTGCATAGTGTTTCAGAACGGCGTTGATCGCTTCCACGTCACCGCCAGCAGCCGCTTCAATGACGGTCAGCGGCAACAGACGGTTATTCTTCGATTGACTTGTCATCTGTTTTCTCCTCCCATCAGGTTTTTCAGCGGCTTTAGGGTGCTTGTCCTGCGATAGGCAACGGAACGGCGCACCATGTTCAGCACATTTGCAATTTCAGCGTCGGACATATCGAGGAAATAGGACAGCAGGATAATATCTCTGCGGTCAACAGGCAAAGCGGAGATCGCTTCCGCCAGCGTTTCATCGTCGATACAAACCGAATGGCCGATGACTTCAAATGTGCGGCTATCCGTGAAATAGGTGTCACGGACAGCGAACTGTTCCAGCACTTCGACGGGCAGTTCGGAAAAATAGACCTCTCGGTTTCTTTTCCGTGCCAGCGCGTCCTGATAGTCCCGCGCTTCGTTCCGCAGTACCTTTTTGCAGAAGCAATCAAAGGCACGGGCAACTCCTACATCGTGCGAATGAGGTTTCATGTATTCACCTCCCTTCGCGTCCGCAAAGGCGGGTGATACGGTTTTCTTCCCCTTTCGCCACTAAAACGGTCTGCATCATGCGTTTTGGCAAACGCGCAGAAAAATTTTTGAAAAAATTCTTTAGGAAGAATCCATGCGCTGCACCTCCTATTTCATCGTTGCGTTGCAAGGGATAGATACAGGAGGTGATCGACAGCCGACACAAAACCCAAGAAAACGACAAAAAACGCCTGTCTGCAAAATGCAGACAGGCGTAGAAGAATTATAAAATCTATTCACATGATTTCTGTGTTCATATTCATACCCAGAATATCCCGACGGCGGGTACGAACTTTTTTTGACTGGTGCAGATCACAGGAGAAATAGAATAGTAAAGTAGACACGGCAAAATAACCTCCCATCGGTTGCCGTGTCCCTGCAAGTCGTCATTGGTTTGTGTTAACGAAAAGAAACGGCGGCCCTGAGTCCATCAAAACCGCCGACAGAATAATGAGCTAAATGTGCGCAGGAAATCATCTGCCCCGTCCAACGGTTTTTTTCTTTCCCCGGACGGGGCAGTATTTGATAGTAGTTTTGTTTCTCCTCAAATGGCAATTAAGCAGCCAATTAAACGTTTGTAATATTACTGTGCAAACTGACTCATATACAATGCTTCGTATTTTCCATGTTGTGCCATTAACTCTTCGTGGCTGCCATGCTCAAGAATATCACCATGTTCCATGTAAAGGATCATGTCAGCATCCCGAATCGTAGAAAGCCGGTGGGCAATCACAAAAGAAGTACGTCCGTGCATCAATTTTGCAAGTGCTTTTTGGATAAGCTGCTCCGTATGCGTGTCCACGTTGCTGGTGGCCTCGTCCAAGATCATGATTTCCGGGTCAGACGCCATCGCTCGGGCGATGGTCAGCAGTTGGCGTTGACCTTGTGAGATATTTTCCGCCCCTGTGGAAAGTTCAAAATCATAACCGCCTGGCAGGGTCTTGATGAAGCTGTCCACGCTGGCGGATTGTGCGGCGGCGATGATTTTTTCCTCCGGCAGATTGTCCTGCGCGTAAGCTATGTTGTCCCGGATGCTGCCTTCAAAGAGCCAGGCATCCTGGAGCACCATGCCAAAGCGATCCCGTAGCTCGTGGCGGGTCATTTCCTTGGTGTCTACCCCGTCCACTAAAATACTACCGCCGTCCACATCGTAGAACCGCATGAGCAGATTGATGAGGGTGGTTTTGCCAGCCCCGGTGGGGCCCACGATGGCCACTTTCTGACCGGACTTCACCGTGATGTTCACATCATGCATCAGCTGGTGCTCCGGGGAGTAACCGAAGGACACATGGCGAAATTCCACCGCGCCCGTGCTGACCTGAGGCATCAGTCCGGGAACAGGGTCTGGTGTCTCTTCCGAGGCATCCAGCAGAGCGAAAATGCGCCCTGCGGCAGCGGACGCTGCGCTGAAACTGCCCGCCATCCCCGCAATGCTGGTGAAGGGCTGGGAGAACTGCTTGGTATACTGGAGCATGGCTTGCACGTCGCCGATCCGCATCTCACCACGCAATACGGACAGACATCCCAGCAGGGCGCTGACAGCGTAGCCAAGGTTATTTACCAGGTCGGTGATTGGAGTGACCTTACCAGATGCAATCTCGGCACTCTGAGCGGTACGCTGGAGTTCCCCATTGATTCGATCAAACTCCTCTTTTGCTCGATCCGTGTAGTTGAACACCGACACCAGCTCCTGCCCTTGGTACACCTCCTCGATGTAGCCGTTGAGCTGTCCCAGGAGTTCCTGCTGCCTGGCGTAGTGTATGGCTCCCGTTTTCATAACGCCTAGAGAGGCCAGCAGAGACACCGGCACCATAGCCACTGCGATGGCCGTCAGTATAGGACTGGTTGTGAACATCATCACCAGGATACCCACAGCGGTGACCACCTGGGTGACGATTTGGGTCAGGTTCTGGCTCAGGGCGTTGTTCACCGTGTCCACATCGTTGGTGATGGTGCTGAGGATTTCCCCCTGGGTATGAGAGTCGTAATAGTCCAGCTTCAGGTGGTGCATCTTCCGGTCAATATCACCCCGCAGAGTCTCCATAACGCAGGCGGTCAGCTTAGTCATGCTGAAGCTTTGGAGAATGGCGAAAAGCTGGGCCACAAGATAAAGGGCTATCAGCGTCACGAGCAGCCAGACGATCGTTTCCCAGTCGAAGGAGCCGCTTGCCACGCCATCGTACAGTTCCGAGGTGATGCCGCCCGTCACCGCTGGGGTCAAAACGGTAAACAGGGTACTCAGGACAGCGGCGATCATCACTAGAATCAGGCGGAGCTTGTACCGTCCCAGATAGTGGAACAGCCGTTTAAACGCATTCCAGTTCATGTTTCACTTCCTCCTCTCCCAGCTGCAATTCAGCAATCTCCCGGTAGAGCGGACATGTATGTAGCAGTTCCCGGTGCTTGCCTCTCCCCACGATCTGTCCGTCCTCCATCACCAAGATACGGTCAGCATCCAGGATAGAACCCACCCGCTGAGCCACAATGAGCATGGTGGAATCCCCCATGCTCTCCCGCAGGCGCATGCGGAGTGTTTTATCTGTTTTCACATCCAAGGCGGAAAAGCTGTCATCAAACAGGTAGATTTCTGGTTTTTTTACGACAGCCCGAGCAATAGCCATGCGTTGGCGCTGGCCGCCGGACAAATTGGTGCCGCCTTGAGCGATTTCGGCGTGGTAGCCGTCCGGCTTCTGTTCGATGAACTCGTCGGCGCAGGCGACGTAGGCCGCTTGCCGCCACTGTTCCTCACTGCTGTCCTGATCTCCAAAGCGCAGGTTGGAGGCCACGTCTCCGGAAAAGAGTACATTCTTCTGGGGGATATAGCCGATCAGATCCCGCAGCTCGTTCAATTTATATTGTTTTACATTCATATCGTCCACATAGACATGGCCTACCGTGGCGTCGTAAAGCCGCGGGATCAACTTGAGGATGCTGGACTTGCCGCAACCGGTGCGCCCGATAATGGCGGTGACCTCCCCGGCCCGGCACTCGAAGCTAACATCCTTCAGCACTGGTTCGTCCGCCCCAGGATAGGTAAAGGTCACATGGTCAAAGGCCACACAGGCGCGGCCTTTGCGCAAGGCGGCACTGTATCTGCCGTCCTTGATGGAACTCTCGGTATTCAGCACTTCTGCGATGCGCTTAGCGCAGGCATAGGACACAGGAAAGAGCATAATGACCAATGCCAGCATCATGATAGCGGCAAGGATCATGCTGATATACTGGCTGTTGGCCACCAGGTCACCCACTGCCATCTCCCCGGCGGACACATACCAGGAACCCATGCCCATGACCGCTGCTGTAGTCACACCAAAGATCACCTGAATCACCGGCATCAGCAGTGCGGTCACCCGCCCAGAGAGAATGGTCATGGAGGCCAGTTCTCCATTGGCTTGGGAAAACCTTTCCATTTCTTTCCCTTGCCGATTGAAAGCCCGAATCACCCGTACCCCCTCCAGTGTTTCCAGAAAGATCTTGTTCAGTCGGTCAATCCGCTGCCGCAGGGTCACCGAGTAGCGGGAAACAAAAATCAGAATGACACCTACGCCAATGATGAGGGCGGGAATGGCCAAGCTCAGCACGGAACTGAGTTCGCCGCCGGTCAGAGAAGAGAGTACCAGCCCAGCCACCGCCATCAGCGGTGCAGTCACCCCCAGCCGCAACAGCAATGAGAGAAACATTTGGATGTTGGTCACATCGGAGGTACTGCGGGTCACTAGACTAGCGGTGCCAAACCGCTCCATTTCAGCGGCGGAAAAATCTTGCACCTGATGGAATATCTCACGCCGCAAATCAGCGGCAAATTTAGTGGACACCTTGGCGGACAGCACCGTGGCTGCCATGTTGAAAAGACAGCCGCAGAATGGCCAGGGTTGCCATCACCGCCGCAATGATTAGGATGGTGTTTCGGTTTTCTCCGGCCACTCCGATGTCAATCATACTGGCCAGGGCAGTAGGCAGCAGCATGGCTGTCACAGCGGAGAGCAGCATCAGCGCCAAGAGGGCGGCCACATGCTTTCCGCTGAGTTTTACACGGGAAAAAATCGTACCCATAGTTTTCCTTTCTGCTCGTCGTACTCGCATTTTAGCTTGACAGGGCAAATAGCAAATGATAGTATAAATGAAACGATAGTATCATAGATGCTATGAATATCACAGAAGCAGGCGTTGTCAATAGTCCGAGCGAAAGTGGAACAAATGACAATCCTTGTTTCAATGATACGCAATTAAAGGAGACGTTTCTTATGCGAAGGACAACGGCTACAACAGACTATCTGAAAGAATGTATGGGTACAGCGTTGCTGGAACTAATGAAAGAAAAACCCATTGAAAAAATCAGTATTGAGGAGATGACTGCCAAGGCAGATGTAGGTCGCTCCACTTATTTCCGTTATTTCAAAAGTAAAGATGAAGTTCTGTCTTTCAAAATCACATGTCTGTGGAAGCGCTTTTCCGACGAACACGGTGCTACCAACTTCGCCACTGGTAGTTATGACGGCATCAGGCTGTTTTTTGAATTTTGCCTTTCCACTCGTCCTATTTGTGATCTGCTCTACTCAGCTGATCGCCAATATGTGATTCTAAACTTCTATTTACAAGAAGCGGCATCCATTGTCGCTAATGCCGATGCCAAAACGCACTACTTTATCCAATTTATTACATATGGATTGTTTGGGCTTATGAATGCGTGGGTATTACGAGGCTATAAAGAAACCCCACAGGAAATGGCACAAATAGTTTGCGATTGGGAAGCATCTTCGGAGGAGAAATAACATAGAGGGGGGTAAACATATGGGAAAAATCATTCGACGCATTCTAACAATTATTCCAGCGGTGGCTTTACAATCGCTCTGGCTTTTGCTGTTGATGAAATGGCTGACCCCTTACGCACCGATTATTGTGTCACTGCTTTCCGTTGCAGCGTTTTTCTTGGTGGTATTTATTATTATAAAGAGAGATGAAACCGCTTATAAATTGCTTTGGCTGCTGGTTATTCTGTCACTACCTTTGGTAGGAGCGTTACTATATCTGCTCTTTGGAAATAAACGGACGGCCCGCCCTCTAAAAAGGCGCTTGCAGCAAGTTCAAAAGAGTTGCAATCCGCAGCCTCTTCCAATAAAAGAAGCGCCCTTTGACGGCGAAAAACGCATGGGGCAAACAGTGCGGTGGCTGGAAGAAAAAACGCAATATCCGATGTGTGCAGTTGAGCAGGTTCGTTACTATCCGTTGGGCGATAATATGTTCCCTGATATGCTTGCCGATTTGAAAAATGCAAGAAACTCGATTTACGTAGAATACTTCATTATTGAGCCGGGGCATATGTGGGACGCAATCGTGAACGAACTGGAAGTAAAAATGGAGCAGGGCGTTGATGTACGTGTGATATACGATGATCTTGGCAGTATTTCTTCGTTCAATTTCAGTAATGTCCGTGAACTGAAAAAGAAAGGCATTCCATGTATTCCTTTTAATCCTTTCCTTGCCTTAAAAGGAACTGCAAACTATCGCGATCATCGCAAAATGCTGATTATTGACAACGAAGTTGCTTATAGCGGAGGTATCAACTTATCAGATCGGTATATCAATTTGGAACATCCCTATGGACACTGGAAGGACACAGGCTTTCGGATTACTGGTGAGCCAGTAAAAAATTTTACCCATATGTTCTTGACCTTTTGGAACGCATTTTCGCTGGAAAAAGAAGCAGGACAGCTTGCAATGCCCACATATCCCAAAAGGTATCCTGCGCCGCCGCACACATTTGATGGTTATGTGCTTAGTTACTACGATTCGCCCCTTAACCATGAAGCTACCAGTAATCAGCTCTTTATTGACTTGCTTTCTCAAAGCACGGATTACGCATGGTTTTTTACACCGTATCTTATGCTTGGCGATGACTTGATGGATGCAATGATTTCCGCTGCTCAACGTGGTGTAGACGTGCGGATCATTATGCCCGGCATCCCTGATAAGAAGCTGATTTTCCGTATGTCTCGGAGCTTTTATCAGGTGTTGCTGACTGGCGGCATCAAGATTTATGAGTATACTCCCGGCTTCGTTCATGCAAAGAGCTTTGTATCAGACGACAAAGTTGCGACGATAGGAACTGTCAATCTGGACTACCGCAGTCTCTTTCTCCACTTTGAAAACAATTCGTTCTTTTATCGTTCCAGTATTATTGCAGCAATAAAGGACGATTTCATCGCTACACAGGCAAAATGTAAAGAGGTAAAGCCCTATGATATGAAACATTATTCGCGCCGCTGGGTCGTAGATGGTGTCCTTCGTATTTTCGCACCGCTATGTTGAGGTTTTTATGAAGCATTTTCTTATGTGTCTGCTATATATCGCGGCGTTAGGGGTTCTCTCCTTTGTAGTGGGGCGCTTGATCCCGAAGCATTGGTTTCACGCCGATCGTTTTCCTTGGGTCTGCCACCCGGCAGAGCAAAAACTATGGAAGCGGCTTCATGTTCGGAAATGGCAGGCAAAGATCCCCGATATGAGCCGCATATTCGTTAAAATCATGCCGGAAAAGAAACTGACAAAGGAAAACTATGAGAACTTGCCGCGCATGATAGAAGAAACTTGCGTGGCAGAGTGGACACATATTCTGTTGTCTATCGCCGGTCTTGGACTGCTGAAAATATGGTCCGGTGTTGGCGGGGTATGTATAACGATTATCTACATTGTGCTGGGTAATTTGCCGTTTATTGTTGTCCAGCGCTATAATCGCCCACGCCTGCAAAAGCTGTTTGCTATGCAGCAAAGGAAAAAATAGGAGATTCAAATGCAAACACTAATTCTAAGCTGCAACACTGGCGCAGGGCATAACTCCTGTGCGCAAGCAGTTCAGGAAGCCTACCACTCTCGCGGAGAAATCTGCAATATTACAGATTCTTTGCAGTTTATTTCAGAAAAAGCATCCACGTTTATTTCTAATTGGCATACCCGAATTTACCGCCATGCTCCAAGGCTTTTTGATGCTGGGTATCAGCGTGCGGAATCTCACGAAGATATTTTTTGTGAGGGAACGCCGATCTATAAGCTACTTTCCTCCGGCGCAGAGCGGATGTATCAATACATCCGCTCTGCAGGCTACGATAATATTATCTGTACTCATGTATTCCCAGCCTTGGCGTTGACAGAAATGCGCCGACAGCACCCATGCTTACAGCTTGTAACGAGCCACATTTCTACAGACTATACCTGCGCTCCCTGCACAGCGGATTCTGCGCTGGACTGGTATTTCATTCCGTCCACTTCGCTGTTAGGTGAGTTTGAACAATGTGGACTTCAACCTCAAAAGCTGATCGCCAGTGGAATCCCTGTGCGGCAGCAATTCTACCAGCGTGTGTCACAAGAAGCAGGAAAAGCCAACGCCGGAATCTCTCCTGCTCATCAGCATATTTTAATGATGTGCGGTAGCATGGGCTGCGGTCCAATGGAGGAGATTATATCGTATCTCTGCCCTTACCTCACAACAGAACAAGAACTTAGTGTTGTATGCGGCACAAATGATGATTTACGCAAAAAACTCCAAAAAAGAACAGAAAAGTATTCTCAAGTTCATGTTCTGGGAACCGTCAATAATGTGCCGCAGCTCATGCAAGCCTCAGACCTATTCCTGACAAAGCCCGGAGGTCTAAGTACATCTGAGGCAATGGCGGCAGAGTTACCAATGGTGCTTATCGATGCAGTGGCTGGCTGCGAGACACATAATCTGAATTTTTTTCTGCGTAATGGAATGGCCGTCACAGCCAATACGCCAAAAGCAATCGCAGACACCACAATAAAAACGCTAAATGCCCCAGTGCTTCTTTCTAAAATGCGCGCGGCAATGCGGTCGCAGACGGAATGTACGGCAGCCGATAAAATCTATGAATGGATATACAGTCATGCAAAGTAATCATATAAAGCCGGAAGTTAATTACCGTGAGTTCCGCATCCATAAACTTAATACACCTGAATTTTCTCACGTCAGGCTATTGCTTTACTGGCCAATTTTCGGCTTGCTGTTTTTGTTTCTTGAGCGGTTGCAACCGCAACGAAATTACTATCCCGTCTATTGTGGACTCGATGATATAATACCATTTTGTGAATGGGCGTTGATTCCGTATCTATTTTGGTTTGTCTTTCTAATCGGTACGTTGGTTTATACTTTTTTCGTCGATGTACCTGCATTTCGGCGTATGATGTATTTTGTGATAGTCACCTATACGATCACGGTTTTGATTTACCTGTTCTTTCCAACCTGCCAAAATTTGCGGCCAGAAGCATTTGTACGCAATAATCTACTTACACGCTTTATTGAATTATTCTATAGTTTCGATACCAATACAAATGTTTGCCCCTCACTTCATGTAATAGGCTCTGTTGCCGCGATGTTTGGGTTATGGGATTGCAAGGCGCTCCAAAGCGTCGGATGGAAAATCGCTGCTACATCAATCGCCGTGTGTATCAGTCTCTCCACCGTTTTTATGAAACAGCATTCTATCATGGATGTTCTCGCTGCATTGCCAGTCTGTTTCTTTGGTTGGTGGATTGCCTATAAGATACTCCCCAATAATAAAACAAACCGATTTCTTACGAGGATGTAATCATGGATAAATCCTACAAAAAGCCGCTTCTACTAATCACGTTTGGGGTGATCTTATTTGCGGCATTCAACAATCTAAACTATGTTGCCAACTTTCTAAAATCGTGTATTGGCTTGCTCGCTCCGATTTTATCAGGCCTTTTGCTGGCCTTTGTTCTGAGTGTACCCGTGCGCGGACTGGCAAAGAGGCTTCGACGAAAGCTGACTAAAGCTACAGATCGGCAAATAGACATGATAAGCCTGTTACTGACGCTGATATGTGTTATTGCGATTATTGCTCTTCTGTGTGTAATTGCGATTCCACAGCTCACTGCATCTGTAAAAAGCATTGCTGCTCTTGTTCAAGAAAAATGGCCTGACTGGGTCGGCTTATTGCAAAGATACGGCATTGACACAGAGAAACTGTCGGCACATTTTGCTGCGCTCGATTGGAAATCTATTCTGCAAAGCATTTCGAGCGAAATGAACACAGTGATTTCCTCAGTTGCCAATGTTGCTGGCTCTACGGTATCTGCGATTGCTGATGTTGCAATTTCACTTGTGATCACATTCTATGTGCTAATTGGATGGCGTGAATTGAGCAGTCAAAGCAAACGGGCACTGTATGCCTACTGTAAGGAATCCGTTGCAGATAGAATTTGCCATATTTCGAAACTTGCACATGACACCTATGCGAAGTTTCTTTCTGGTCAGTGTGTCGAGGTTATGATTCTTGGAACATTGATCTTTCTTTCGTTTTCTGTTGCAGGGATTCCATATGCGGGGCTAACAGCCGTTTTAACTGCCGCCTTTGCATTCGTTCCTTATATTGGAGGATTTCTCTCCTGCGCTTTCGGCATTTTATTTACTTTATTGGCGGCTCCGAACAAGGCGCTCCTATGCTTGATCGTCTATCAGGCAACTCAGTTTGTTGAAAATCAGTTCATCTATCCGCACGTCGTGGGAAACAGTGTAGGGCTATCCCCGTTCTGGACGTTGTTGGCGGTTTTGCTGGGCGGTAAACTGTTCGGTGTCCTTGGCATGATCTTCTTTATTCCGTTAATGGCTCTTGTATCTCAGCTTCTACACGAATCAATCGAACGGCGGCTGCATACCCGCAAACCGGAGCTGTCCAATGTACAAAGCAACTCAGACGAGAATGATAGTCCTCATAAATAAGTCAATTTTGCAGATAAAATTAGCAACTCAGGAAAAAATGATTTGCTTGGAGAAATCGAATCAAACATGAAAAAAACCTTTCGCATAAAATGCTTCAAACTAGTTTTAGGTGTGTCATTATGCTTTTTGATATATCTACTTGTTTCTTTAATTATTCCTCCGCTGATTGGAACACATGAAAAGAGTGATACGCAGGCAGAAGTATCCATAACAACGTCTGAACGAGTTTGCTTGATTGACAATAACGAGGATGCACTTCTTTGGAGGCTGAGGCTCATTCGTTCGGCACAGGAAGAAATCATTCTCTCAACCTTTGACTTCCGCGCCGACAGCAGTGGAACAGATGTGATCGCGGCGCTTTGGGGCGCGGCAGAGCGCGGCGTACAAGTACGGCTCATTATTGACGGAATCAATGCGCAACTGCATTTAAGCGGCAGTGATGTGTTTCAGGCATTGGCAGCGCACGACAATGTGGAGGTCAAATTCTACAACCCTATTCGGCTGACGCAACTTTGGACGGTCAATTATCGCTGCCACGATAAATACTTGATTATCGACCGATCTACATATCTTATGGGTGGGCGGAACACCAGCGACTTATTCCTTGGGAGTGGGGGTACGTCACGTCAGAACATAGATCGTGATATAGTCGTATACAACGGCGGTTTCACAACAGCGTCCGCTAATACCTTGTTAGAATATTTTGATAGGATATGGTTACTTGATACCAACCGTGCATTCCACGCAGAGGCTGAGAATCACAGGGTTAAAAAAGCTACTGCCATTCTTGCAAGACGTTGGACTGAGATCAATGACACAAAACAGTTAACAGCGATTAACTGGGAGACAGAAACGCTCCAGACAAATGAAGTCGCACTTTTAAGTGGTGATTGCACTGCGTGGAATAAGGAGCCGATGCTTCTGAATACCTTGACAACGCTGATGCAGAAGGGTGAACAAAATATTGTGTTGCAAACCCCATACATGATCTGCAACCAAGCTATGTATAATGCACTCAAAAAGGTCACCGACAATGTACAGGTACAGGTCATTACCAACGCGCCGCAGAGTGGAGCAAATCCGTGGGGCTGCGCTGATTATCTCAATCATAGGGATGATATTTTAGAAACGGGTGTTGATATATGTGAGTGGAACGGCAGCTTCTCCATGCACACTAAAACGATTCTGATTGATGATCGAATTAGCATCATCGGATCATTTAACTGGGATATGCGTAGTGCCTATCTGGATACGGAAATGATGCTGTTGATAGACTGTCCTGCACTAAATGCTATACTTCGGGATGAAGCACAGCAGATGATGTACGAGGGCAAAACCATATCACCAGACGGAGTGACAGTTACGGGAGAATTGTATATAACACCAAAAGTTTCAGCTACCAAACAAGTCCTTCAATCGCTGTTGCGTATTATTGTACGCCCGTTTCGATATGTTCTATAAAGTGCGCATTTCATGTATTCACATACGATACATGCTTCGTCAAAAAACGCCATCTCGTAATTTCACGAGATGGCGTTTTTGCATTATTCAGATATTTGCAAGAGGTCACGCCGCTTAGCGCTTCCTGTAATATGAATTATTTAAGCTACTGCATTGAATAATCAAGACATATTTCAAAAGAAAGGGGAACAGTAGAATGTAATAGGGTGATTGAAAATGTCTAAAAGAGCAAAAAAAGAAAAGCGCCCTGTTGCGAAAATCGACTTCAAGCCGTATGGTGCAGCAATCAAAGCTGGGCGCACAAAGCAGAAAGAATCCCGGAATAAGGCGGCCGACGCGCTGTTTATTTCGCCGCGCTATCTTGCCAACATCGAAAATAAGGGGCAGCATCCCAGCGTACAGGTATTCTTAGGACTGATGTCCCGCTATCATATCTCTGTGGATCAGATTCTTCATGGTGAAACTATGGAGGGCAAGTCCACGGAGCGGATGCAGTTTGAAACGCTGTTGGATGAGCTGACGGACGCTGAAATCAAAATCCTCACAGCAACCGCGCAAGCGTTGCTGGACGCAAGGACGGACAACGAGGGAGAAAATTGAATACGGTATAAGGAACGCTATGAACAGGTGGTTCATGGCGTTTTTCTTTTGAAAAAGTTTGCCTGCGGTTTTCCAAATTGCGGCTGTGCCGCCGTTGTAGTAGTGAGGGAGATACCGTAGCAAGCATAGGGAGTGTAGCCACACTCCCGAAAAAGCACCTGTTTGTGCTTTGCTTGTTGGGATAATCCCAAACCCTTATTCGGAGCGGAAAGGACGGTGAACAAATGGCAAACCGAACGCGGAATATCGTGCTGCGCGTTCCTGTGACTGCCGAGGAACGGGCAATGATCGAGCGTAAAATGCAGCAGATGGGTACGGGCTGCTTCTCCGTTTATGCGCGGAAAATGCTCATAGACGGCTATGTAATCCGGCTGGATTACAGCGACGTGAAAGCAATGACCGCCGAGCTGCAAAAAATCGGCACAAACATCAATCAGATTGCGAAGCGCGTGAACGCTACGGGAACGCTCTATGCGCAGGACATTGAGGACATCAAGGGGGCGATGGCGGAGATATGGCAATTACAAAGATCCATCCTATCAAAAGCACCTTAAAAAAAGCTATTGACTATATCGTTGATCCGGCAAAGACCGACGATAAGCTGCTGGTGTCCTCGTTCGGCTGCGCCGTGGAAACCGCAGACCTTGAGTTTGAGAAAACACGGCTGCTTGCTATGCAGAAAGGCAACAATCTCGCTCACCATCTGATACAGGCCTTTGAGCCGGGCGAAGTCAGCTATGCGCAAGCCCACGAGATCGGGCGGCAGCTTGCCGATGAAATCCTCGGCGGCAAGTATGAGTATGTCATTGCTACCCACATCAACAAGGAGCATTGCCATAACCATATCATTTTCTGTGCTGTGGATTTTGCGGAACACAAGAAGTACATTTCCAACCGCAAAAGCTATGCGCAGATCCGCCATGTCAGCGACAGGCTGTGCCGAGAAAATGGGCTGTCCGTTGTTACGCCCGGCGCGGAGCGCAGCAAGCAGTACGCTGAATGGGACGCACAGCGGAAAGGGACAAGCTACAAGCAAAAGCTGAAAATCGCCATCGACAGGCTTATTCCCATTTCCAAAGACCTTGACGACCTCCTGCGTCGGCTGGAAGCCGAGGGGTATGAAATCAAGCGTGGAAAGTATATCTCATTCCGCGCTCCCGGTCAGGAGCGATTTACCCGTGCAAAGACGTTGGGTGAAGCCTACACCGAGGAAGCCATAGCCGAACGCATCAAGGGCAAGGTCATTCTGAAAACGCCGAAGCCGGAGCGCAGCGGCGTGTCGCTGCTGATTGACATTGAAAACTGCATCAAGGCGCAGCAATCCGCTGGATATGAACGCTGGGCAAAAATTGAAAACCTGAAACGCGCCGCCCGCACAATGGTATTTCTCGACCAGCACGGCATTTCCCGCTATACCGATTTGGAACAGAAGATCACGGAGCTTCAGGACAGCAACGAGCAAACTGCCGCTGCGCTGAAAACGGCGGAACACCGCCTGTCTGATCTGGCGCTGCTGATAAAGCATACCGCCACCTACAAAGAACAAAAGCCGCTGTATAGTGAATACAAAAAGTCCCGTGACAAGGAAAAGTATCTGCGCGGACGTGAGCGGGAAATCATTCTCTTTGAAGCGTCGGCGCGGGCGCTGAAAGCGGCGGGCATCGGTGATAAGCTCCCCGACCTTGCCAAGCTGCGCGAGGAATATTCCAGACTGTCCGAAGAAAAGGATCGGCTGTACGCTGAGTACGGAAGCCTGAAAAAACGTATGCGGGAATACGATGCCGTCAAGCAGAACATCGACAGCATCCTGTCCCCCAATCGTGTGCAGGAACAGGATAAAGCCTTATAGCTTCTCTGACAAGCACACATTATTTTCAAACAATTTAATGTGTGTTCGTCGTTTCGCGGTTGACAATCGCACATTATTTCTCTATAATATAATGTGTGATTGTCAAAGTGAGGTGAGAAGCATGAACGCCAAGGAGAAAATCGAAGAACTGCTGGAAGCGTCGGAGGACGGCACGATCACCGCTGCGCAGGTGACAGAAGCCGGACTGCACCGCAGCGTTTTGCAGGAGTTTGTTAAGAGCGGCGAGATGTACCGCTTCGGGCGCGGCCTGTATGTACGGAGCAGCGCATGGGAGGACGATTTTTACCTCTTGCAGCGCAAGTATGGGCGCGGGATCTATTCGCACGATACCGCCCTGTATCTGCTGGGCTATTCAGACCGTACCCCGGCGAAATATACGATGACCTTTCCCAAGGGCTACAATGCCCCGTCCTTAAAACAGGAGAACTTAATCATCAAGCGCGTTGTGCCGGAGAACTACGAGTTCGGCAGAGTTGAAATTGAATCCCCCTCCGGCAATCCAATTCGTGTTTACGATTTGGAACGGACGCTGTGTGACATCCTGCGCGGCAGCGGCAGCGATGTTCAGATCGTCGGAGAAGCCATGAAACGCTATGCAGCGTCCAAGGATAAGAACATTCACAAACTGATGCAGTACGCAGACCAGCTTCGTGTGAAGCCCAAGGTGCTGCGATACATGGAGGTTTTGCTATGATGACAAAAAATCCGATGCAACTGAAAGCCTTTATCAAGAACAAAGCGGCAGAAAAGCATATCTCGGCGCAGCTCGTCATGCAGAACTATATGCTCGAACGGCTGCTGGAACGGATTTCACTCTCGCCCTATAAGAACAATTTCATTCTCAAAGGCGGATTCCTGATTTCCGCCATTGTGGGACTGGACACGCGGGCAACAATGGATCTGGACACAACGATCAAGGGCTTCACCCTGACGCATGAAGCAATCCGCAAAATCTTTACGGAGATTTGCAATGTCCAGATTGCCGACGACGTGCAGTTTGAGGTTGTCGGTATCTCTGACATTCGGGAAACCGACGATTACCCCGGCATCCGGGTCGCGCTGAAAGCGAACTATCCGCCGATCAGCGTACCGTTGACGGTGGATGTCACCACGGGCGACATGATAACGCCCCGTGAGGTGGAATACACATTCACCCTGCTGTTCGATGACCGCACAATCAGCATTCTTGCCTACAACCTTGAAACAGTTTTGGCGGAAAAGCTGGAAACTGTGCTGTCCCGCAACATTGCGAATACCCGTCCGAGAGATTATTACGACGTACATATCCTGTATGCGCTGCGCGGCGCGGAATGTGACAAAGCGACGCTGCGCCTGGCGCTGGAACGGACGACGCAGAAACGCGGCAGCGGCATGATCCTGACAAACTACCCGGAGATTATGAAAGAGATCCGCGGAAGCGATACGCTTCGCAAGCTGTGGAAGAAATACAGCCGCGAGTATGAGTACGCAAAGGATATTTCCTTTGATGATACCTGTAATACCATTCAGACAATTATGGACGCAATCATGGTGTAAACGAAAGGAGGCTTCTTTATGGGTTGGCTGGCAGCGCAGGGCGCGATTATGGCGATTGGGCTTTTCATTGGGCTTGTCTGCTCGGTGATCGGACTATTCTTCGGGCATATCATAAACGATAACAGGTCAATCGGTGCTTCAAAGACAAAGAGCTGGTTGCCGTTTCCCTCATAGCGGAACGGATAGGACTTGTCAGACCCGGCAATGTCCTGTCTGAATGGGTCTGCCGTTCCTCGCACATGGGCGTATCTCGGCGTACCGCTTCGGTCTCTGCCGA
>UMKM01078355.1_pt1 | contig 17644 bp, 10 predicted proteins | sample 1966331 | NCBI WGS metagenome assembly UMKM01 (sample SAMEA4836176, study PRJEB28245) | human gut metagenome | biome: gut microbiome; material: fecal sample | place: Denmark | collected 2008 | reverse complement strand
AGTTCCAAGCTCGGGGCGACGGGGATTCCTTCCGCATTCCGTATTCCGCAAGTTCGCCCGACGGATTGGGACGAGGCCAACGGTCGAATCCGCATCCCGAAGGCAGGCTTCGTGCGATTCAGAAAGTCGCGTCCGATTCAAGGCAAGATCAAGCAGATGACGGTTTCCGTCGAATGGGGGCATTGGTTTGAGGGATCAGCTCAGGCGCCTGCCGCCGGCATCAGGAATGCCTGCGTACTTCATGGTGGCGTACTCGATCTTCGAGACCGAGCCGCAGCCGTCGTGCCTGAAGGCGCTTTTCTCCTCCGCATCAAGGAAGCCCACGATGTAGGGGGCGTAGTTGGCGAGCGTGTTGAGGTCGATCTGAAGGAGTTTCGAGGACGTGAAGTTCTCGTCCATGCGTTCGCTTGTGCCGAGGAACACCCAGCCCGAGAATGCCCCGTCGGGCTTCCTGCGGTAGAAAATGCCGATGTCCTCACCCTTCTGAAGAACGCCCGGCGTCACCCAGGCATAGGCCGTGGCCATCGGACCCTCGATCATCGGGCGGATCTGGCTCTTGGGAATGAGCGGGCGCCATTCGGCCGAGGCGCAGCAGTCTTCTCGATCAATCGACACGGGCCAGAAGTTCGTCTTCTGCAGGCGCTCAAGAAGCTTCTCATGGCCGTAGAGCGCGGCAAAATCGCACTCGTTGGCGTAGAGCGGCACGAGCTCATAAATGGTGATCGAGTTGAGCGAGGCCGAGACGGCGTCCCAGGCTTCGCAAAGGCACATGCCGGCAAACGGCGTGTTGGGGAACGTGGGCGAACTGGTGCACGTGACCATGTAGCCGGGCTCGGGCATCTTGCCTTCTTTGTTCATCTGACGTGCGATGGCGTCAAGAAGAAGCACTCTCCAGTCGCTTGCGTTGATTTTCTTCACCTCTTCTGCGGGGGCGGCAATCGTGAGCACGGGCAGCTTGACCGCTTCGGCGTCTTCGTTCGTGACCGATCCGGTGACTTCGGCCTGAGCGGCATTAATTACATGCTTCATCGCCAGGTCGGCCACGGCGACGATGCGCACGATGTGCTTGTCCACAGGATGAGAGCAGACCATGATGGCGGGGCCGTTCGGGTTCGGGATCATGCGTTCGACCTTGAGGTTCGACTTGTCGAGCTCAGCGACGGTGCTCTTGTTGAAGAAATCCTTGATGGAGTCGTGATCCTTGAGAATGGTTTCAATAATCGCGAGGTTCCGACGAAGCATGTTCAGCTCGGACTGGGTGCCGTAATCCCCCTGCGCCTCGGCCTGCTCGATCTGGTTCCTGGCGTATTCGTCGAGGAACTTCCTCGTCTTGGCTGCGACCTTTTTCGCCTCGTCGTAGTCTTCGGCAAGAACCAGGCACCTGAGCATCAGGAAGAACCAGTCGGCATCCCGGCCCTCTTCGGGCAGGGCTTCAAGAAGGCCCCTGGCCTTTTTCACGCGGTCTTCCTTGCTGCCGAAGCTACTCTCGAGGATCTCACCTGCGGCCGCCATGGAGACGAGTTGGCGAAGCATGCCCCACTCAGGCTTGATGTTATTGACGAAAGTGTCAATCACCGACATGTCACCATCCTGCTTGAAACCTTCGACGACGTACGTGAAGAGCAGCAGCCCCGTGTCGACGGCAAAATGCTGCTCAATGTTCCCGTCAAAGAGCAAGCGCGCAGCCAAGGATGCGGTATGGCGCGCCTCCTTCCAGTTACCCTTCAGCTGGAGCAGACCGCAGACGAGCGAGAGCCTGATGAGGTTGCCGTCCTTGTTGTTGCCGGAAACATCCAGAACTGCCTCAAGCTTCTGCGGGTCCTGCATGTCAAGTGCGGCACGCGCGATGAAATCAAGCTCGACGCGGCTGAAGTTGTCGAGAGGAATCGGCGACGTCACTTCGAGAATCGCGCGCTTGCCCTCGTCACCGCGCTCATACTGGCTGCGCATCCACTCGATGCGCTCGGCCTTCGTCAAGTCGAGAGCGTAGTCCCTCGGCGTTTCGTCGCAGAGCCGGTCGCCTCCGGTGACTGCGGCACGGCACATGACCGAGAGAGTCAGCACGCCGTCGCTGTCCTCAAAGTCGACCACCGAGTCGAGACCGTCCTCAAGCGTTTCGATCATCTCGGCCTTGTTGCCCAGCCTGCTCAAAATGACGGCCGTAACCTGGTAGGCCCTGGGCGCAGACCCTCCTGCCACGAAGTAGAGACCGAAAGTCTCGAGGGCCTTGCTGAGGTTCTTCTCGAAGAGTTCATGATCCTCTTCCTCCTTGAAGAAGCCCTGGAAGGCCCATGTCTCGGCCATGTGACGAAGAACGAACGGGTCTTCCATCTGCTCTTCGAAAGTGAGCTTGTTGAAGAGCTTTTCGGCCTTGTCCTCCTTGTGTTCATACAAGGCACGGATGATCTGAAGGGTGTGCTTGCGAGCCTTCACCAGGCTGCGAAGATCATATCCGTAGGAGTTGCCTCCGACCTTCGCCAAGCTCTCGGATGCCTTGAGGTGTGCGGCAGCGTTGTCGACCTCGTTCCTGAGCAGGTACGATTCCGCACAGAGAAGATGCACCAGACCGCACTCGCCGCCGCATTCAAGGATGTGCAGACAGATCCGGTTGAAGTAGTAGACGTCGGCGCAGTGCTCCGTGAGGCTGAGTTCCATGGAGGCGGAAGCGATCCAGGGAATGATGACGTCGAGAGCCTCAAACATCACGTCCTCGGTGTCGGTCTGCTCGAATCGAGCGGTCAGGTCGCTGTAGGGCTTCTCCCCTTGAATGAGCTTCAGGGCTTCCTGCCGGTCAAACGTCCTGCTGGGGGAGTTCCTGGATATCCGACTTCCCGTCATTCGATGTCTCCGTTTTTGATTGCCGTCGTGGATTCAGAGGGTCGCCCCGATCGTCGAGGCGGATCCGGTATTATAACAAAGCACTCAGGATGCCGATTCCTTTATGCTCTAATCGTGAGCATTTTGTGCAGATCGGAGCCTCTGCGGTAGAGACGTTTCACGGGGCTGGCCTGAGCGCAGCCGCAATACGTTTTGCAACGTCTCGTTTTGGCCGCTCGGCACCGCTTCAGGTAAAATGTATTATCGATGGCATGCCGTGCGTTGAGGGCGTTTCAGGAGCCCGCCTCACGGCAGAAGCCTGCCCCAACAAGTCAAGAAGACAGGCCCTACATGCGAATCGGATCCTTCATCGTCATCGTGCTCTCCCTCATCGCGACAGCCTTTTCCGTCGCGGTCACCGCAGTTGGTTGGGAGCGCATCCTCTTTTACACGGGATGGATGTCCTCATCCTTCGTCTACCCCGCCTCGATCCTTCTCTACATTCTTCTCTTCGGCCTCGCCATGATGCGCTGCAGGACGATCACCCGTGCTGCGGGCGCCTCTCTCATCGCCTCCATCGTCGCCCTCCTCGTCTGGGTCTTCATCTCGGCCGTCGACCAGTACTACGGCGGCCCGCTCGTCGCCATGATGACCGGCTGGTTCGGCATGCAGAGCATCATCGTTGAAGAAACCTCGCTGAACATCATCGCCGTCCTGGGCGGCGTCCTCTGGCCCCTTCTCTACACCGTTACCCTCTTCATCGCCACCCTCTTCACGAAGCGCAGGGTGCCGAGGTACCTCAAGTAGCCGCTCGCCTCATTCATGCAAGGCCGCAGGTTCCCATTTCCTGCGGCCATTTTGCCGACCGCCTTTTACCTGAAGAGTGCACCTTTCGAACCTCAACGCACTTCGGTCACGCCTTCCAATCCATTCGGGCATGTTCTTGAGCGCCTGATATGCCTTCCCTGCCACGCAGCTCAGAAAGCATGCCCTGACATGTCGTCCACAATGAGGGATGTTTCTTGCACCACGGCACTGATTCATTTCATCAGGCATCTGTCTATCCGGCAATGGCACAGTCGCACAGAAAAAACTATCCCGAACGGAATCAGAATAGGCGCATCCCGGAACCGCATCGCTGACTGTCGGCATCAAGCGAATCACAAATTATCGACCATTCCCCGAGAATGATCCCTTTAGGTTAGTGTTGCAAGCAAGCCACACCTTCAAAAACGATTTGTCAATTCATATCAACAGCACATTTTCGTTTGCGACACAGTGATAATCAATTGAAATTAACGCCCCCCCCCGAGTAAGGGTTTACCCGTATCGGAGGGTAGTGTGTGTAGAGCCGAAACTGTGTACCGCGTATTCATCACAACCGATGGACACGTTCAAAATTCTCGACATTCAACCGGAGATTGAAATGAACTCGACATTCAAAGTTGTTTTCAACAAGGCGCGCGGCGCCTTGATGGTGGTAAATGAAGCCACGTCCTCCGTTCAAGCGAAGGGTACGAAGACGGTTATCGCGGCCGCTGTGGCGGCGCTCATGGCCGGCGGCGCGATGGCCGGCGACCTCACTTATGACTCGATCGTCAAAAACGAGGGAACATTCAAGTTCCTCAACGGCAAGGGTGAGGCAACGCATATTCTGACCAACGCCAGCGTTCCGCAGCTTATTGTTGACCTTAACAATGCAAAAGATAAAGGTCTTTCCGCCATAATCACAGCCTTGGGGCAGGTTAACGAGGAAAACAAGACCGGCATCGTTTTTGGTTATGCCGGCGGCCAGAACTACATGGAAAAGAGTAGTCATGACTTGATGGGAATAGCAGCCGAGGTCACTGATAACAAGACCTACAAGCACATCATTGAAATTATGCAGAAGCAGTTCGAGCCTCTGGATTCGAACTCGATCCTCATCCTTGACAAGGGGACGCATACGATTATCGGCGACGCGGAAGATAATACATCCCCGATTGTTTTGGGAATGGTAGGCGCTGACCGAGTGCTCAATCCTGCCCTCAATCTAGCTCTCGACAAAAATGAGATTGGCAAGCAGGCTTCACGCTCTACGGAAATTGTCCGTCATGGCAACTCTGTTGTTGAAATCGAATCCGGCAACGTTATCGGCGCGATCGGAGCTAGTTCCGCCGTCAACATTGGCAGTGGCTTGACGATCTCCAAGAAAAAGAGTTTAGGACCTGTCGAGATCACAGGCTATGTTTATACCAATGCAAGCAACACCACGACGACTCTCAACGGCGATTCCATTCTGAACGTCAAGGGTACGGGGTGCGTTGCCGGTGCCTTCGCAGGTGGATCGTCCATTGCTGTTTTTGACGGCGTTTCCAATTCCACCGTGACGGGCAACTCATACTTCACCCTCAACAACTCCAAGGGTAACGAAGCCCATGGCTCCATCAACACTCTTGCTGCCGGCATTGCCGGCGGCGGTCTTGCGATCGGCATGGCCAGTGGCGACGCCGTGTCCAAGGTCGAGGGGTCCACTGTCATCGATCTTCAGAATGGTCTCGCAGCCGGCGTCATGGGCGGCGGCATGGCCCTTTCCGTTGACGGCGGCACGATGATGGATTTTTTCAACGGGACGCTTCATGCGGAGAACAATGCCTTCAAGCCCATCAACGAACTGGGCAAGAAGATCTCCGAAAAGCTGAAGGGATTCAGTCCTAAACTCACAGAGACCGTCAAGACGGAATCGGGCACGGCTTTGGCCGAATCGCACGACATCACCATCAAGGTCGGCACCGGCATGACGACGCTAGGCCTTGTGGGCGGCGGCATTGCAGCGACCTATCAGAACAACCATCCTGCTTCTTCGGCAGTCAGTACGGCCAAGGCTGACAATGTCACGATCCTTCTCGGCGGCAACGAAGCAAAGCCGGATCAGACGTTTGACGGCGCCTGGAAGGGCGGCCTTATCAGTGCCATCAAGAATTTGGGTGCCTCCGGTGGCAAGGCCAAGGTTGACAAGGTCGTCGAATTTGCCACGGCCATTGACGACTATGACGGCGCTACCATAGGCGTTCTCGGCGGTGGCATTGCCCTCGGCTATGACAGCATGCGTGGCGATAATGGCAAACATTCGCCCAAGGCTGACGCTTCCGTGAAGAATGTAGGCATCCAGGTCAACAGCGGTTACAACGTTGCCCTCGTTGCCGGCGGTTTCGCGGTTGGTTCCGGTCACTCTCTCATGGGCAAAGACGTTCTTGCTTCTGCCAATGTTGATGAGGATGTTCTCGTCAACATCGCCGGCGGTGAAACGATCGGCCTGATGGGCGGTGGTGTTGCTGTCTGGACGGGTTCCAAGGAAGCCCATAAGGGCCTCGGCGTTCAGGCGAACGTTGACAATGTAACGTTTAACGTGGCGGGTGGCTCCGTCGACGGTCTCTTCGGCGGCGGTCTCGCTGTTGACGATTCCAACCCTGAGGTTGGTGGTGTCTATGAAGACGCCCGCAACGCCGAAGCCAATGTCGGCAATGTCAACATCAACGTTGCCGGCGGCAAGGTCGGCCGTCTCCATGTTGAGGTCTTCAACGAGGTCGAAAATTATCCCAGCGGTGAAGGCAAGGATACGCCTGACATGAAGCTGTACCTCAAGGCCGGGCTCAAGGCCATTCAGGACGGCAAGGCTGCCATCGTCGGCGGCGGCATGGCTGCGGGCAACAGCATCGCCATCGCTGAAGATGGCTCTGCCAAGGATGCCGCGGGCGCGCGTGTTGAAGTTGCCATCATCAACATCTCCGGCGGCGTCATCGGTGAAGAAAAGGCCGGCATGCAGGGCAACATCTATGGCGGCGGCATCGCCTCCACGGGTGGCACGACCTGGGTCGGCACGTCCAACATCACGGTTGCAGGCGGCACGATCAACGGCGACATCTACGGCGGCGGTCTCTCGATCGGCGGCAACTATGGCGTTGGTCATGAGTGCTACAACGACGCCCTCTCTGCCGTGGACACGGCCAACGTCACGCTCGGAGCAGGCAGCCTCAAGGGCAACGTCTACCTTGGCGGTCGCGTGCTTGAGGATGGCGCCAATACCAAGGGCGTAGCCAAGGCAACGGTTGGCGCCGGTACGCTCACAATCTACAAGGACTTCAACTTCCTTAAGGCTGATGCCGTCATCGACGGTTCCGGCGCTGAATCGGCAACCCTCAACTTCGTGAACGGCTATGACTTCTCCAAGGCTGAAGCCTCTGAAGTCGCCCTGCTCGACCTGCCTGCCCGCATCGTGATCAAGGGCTTCGACAAGCTCGATTCCGGTGACCTTGTTACCGGTGCGAACTATGACATGGGTGACAAGAAGACCGGCGTCGAGGTCACCGGCAATTACGAGTTTGGCGAAATCCTCAATGGTGCCGCCACCAAGACGATGACCGTCAAGGAAGGCGGTGCCCTCGCCGTTCAGTCCGCAGCTGCTCCTGCCAACAAGTTTATGGTTGAGGAAGGCGTTCTGGCTCTCGGCACGACCGCCAAGACGGCTGACGCTCGCGAAGGTCTCGGCAGGTACAACGAAAAGGCAGGCCTCTATCTGAGCGGCACGGTCAATCTCACCAACGCCAGCATCAACGTTGGCGAGACCAAAGCCAAGAATGGCGTGAACATTGGTTCCAACGGCACGCTGATTGTTGATGCCTCTGTTGATGACGGTCAGGAAGGCAATCTTTCCACCGACGTGACCGGCAAGATCACTGGCGAAAAGGGTTCCACGATTCATTACGTGCACGTGGCCGACAAGGGTGTCGTTGAGGTCGAACATGAAGGTTTTACGACCGTCACGGTCGACAACCTCCTCTACAAGGTTGTCAAGGTTGAAAACGAGGACAACCAGTACACGTTCAAGATCGCCACGGGTTCCGAACTCGCCGGTACGGGCCTTGAACACTTTGACGGCGCTGCCCTTGACGGCATGGCCGACAACGAAGTGATCGGTTCCCTCCTTGACCAGGCCAACACCGCCATCACGTCCGGCAGCCAGCGCGAAGCCCGTCTCAACGGCGCTCTCAACCTCGCTGCTGCGGGTGGCGTCCAGACGGCCGGCATTGAAGCCGCCACGATGGGCATCGACCAGGCCACGAAGCGTGCTGCGCTCACCAACGTCTTCCAGGACGGCTGGACGGGTTTCGCTGAAGTGACGGGCACCTCCCTCAAGATGGGCGGCGACTCCGGCGCTCTCGAAACGAAGACCGAGCTCGGCGGCATCACAGTCGGCGGTGAATACACGATGGGCGATATGACGTTCGGCGTCATGGGCAACTTCGGCACCGGCGACGTTGAAGGCGAAGGCGACAACGACGGCGTCAAGAACGACGTGGACTACTACGGCGTTCAGGGCTACGCTGCCAAGCGCATGGGCCAGTTCAACCTCGTCGGCCAGATGGGCCTCATGACGACGAAGAACGACGTCACGTCCGCTGACGGCGACTCCGCCGACATCGACGCCACGATCTTCACGATCGGTGCCCGCAGCGAAATGGCCTTCCAGATCAGCAAGTCCTGTCAGGCTGTTCCGTACGTCGGTCTCAACTACCTGCGCGTCGCCACTGACGGCTACAACACCGCCAAGGGCCTCTCCGTGGATGACATGGACCAGAACCTCGTGAGCATGCCGATCGGCGTGGCCTTCTCGGGCAACATGGACCTCGCCTCCGGCTGGACGCTCCGTCCGACGGTCGACGTGGCCTATGTCCACACGTTCGGTGACACGGACGTCGAAGCCACGACGAAGTTCGGCGCTGCCGCCATCAACACCAACCTCGACGTCTGGAGCGAGAACGTCGGCCGCGTGGGCTTCGGTCTTGAAGCCCGCAAGGACGCCCTCTCCTTCGGCGGCCAGATCGGTGGTGCCTTCGGCGACAACGACCATCGCGAGTTCTATGGCCAGCTCAACGTGAAGTATCTCTTCTGATACTGATCGTCTCCCTCTCCGCCGCCTTCTCCCTCTCTCCATCCGGGGCGGCGGGTTCCCCGCCTCCGGCATCCTTCGGAATGCCGGAGGTTTTTTTGTACCTTGCAATCCGCACTTCGACTCCCCGCAGGATTCGTCATTAGGAGCTGCTTCGCTTCGCGCTCCGCAGAACCCTTCATCAGCTCAGGTCCATCGAGGGGTACACTTGAACAATCAATCCAATCCAACCGATCCCTACTCCACTCACTCCAGCCGAAACCAACAGGAAGAGGAACCGCCTCATGACCGAATTCGCCGCCCACGTTGAAGACTTCTGCACTCGTCTCTTTGAAGACATCCGCAAGCTCACCGCCGACACCTGCGGCGTCACGCGCGAGGGGTATACGCCCGAAGAAGACAAGGTGCACGAGAGACTCGCCGAGGCCGCGCGCGAGATCGGTCTTGAAGTCCATGCGGACGCTGCGCTCAACCTCTGGATGACTTTGCCAGGTCGCAACAGGGATTTGCCAGCCTTCGTCTCGGGATCGCACACCGACTCCGTTCCGCAGGGCGGCAATTACGACGGGCTTGCCGGCATCGTCGCGCCGCTCGCCGTGGCCAAATATCTGAAGGATGCGAATAGAATTCCTGAACGGGACTTCTGTATTGTTGCATTCCGCATGGAGGAGTGCCCTGAATTTGGACGTGCCTATGCGGGCAGTCTCGCCCTGACGGGGCAGCTCAATCCCTTCGAGCTAGAACTTCCTCACAGGGATACGGGGAAGCTTCTGAAGGACGTTCTTCTTGAGCGCAGGGTCGACGTCGAGCGCATCGCGTCGGGAGAGCCGCTCATGGATCTCTCGAAGATTGCGGCCTTTGTCGAGCTTCACATCGAGCAGGGACCGAGGCTTGACAAGGAACCTGTCAACCGTGCGGCGGTCGTCACGGGAATCCGCGGGTATCTGAGGCACAAGCGATGCCGCGTTGAGGGCGAGACCGCGCATTCGGGCGCCGTTGATTATGAATTCAGGCACGACGCCGTCGCACCCTTGACAGACCTTCTCTACGTGATGAACAGGCACTGGGAGGCCTGGCTCCATGACGGCAAGGATCTGGTCTTCACCTGCGGCGTCATCAACACGCCTTCGACGGCCGACATCTCAATCATCTCGGGCGACGTCTCCTTTGGGCTCGACATGAGAAGCCTTTCGATGGAGACGATCCGCGCCTTCCACGACCTCCTTCTTGAGGAGGCGGCCGCCATCGAAGATAAGCGCGGTGTGAAGTTCATCTTTGACGACGTCATCGTAGGCGAGGCGGCACGTCCCGACGCAATCCTTTTCAATCGGCTCGTCAAGGCCGCGAAGGATCACGGCATACCTCATCTTCAGATGGCGAGCGGAGCGGGCCACGACGCCGCGGTCATGACGAGCGCTGGCGTGTCTGCGTGCATGCTCTTCGTTGCCAACCAGAATGGGTCTCACAACCCGCATGAGGCGATGCGAATTTCGGATTTCCTCTCAGGTGCGGAAATCCTCATGCACGCCGTCGTGGATTATGATTGACGGAAACGGGAGCCATTCTCCCTCACCACACAACGCCTGCGACGATTCCCTGAGTCCGGGCCGTCGCGTCGTGACGGTTACGGGACATTGCTCATAACATTTCGTTACAGGCGGTTGTACACTTATCCCACGTGCTTATGCGTGACAGTAAAAATCGGAAAGGAGGACGCACATGGCCAAGGATCATTCTCACAAGTCTGCCGTCGAACCCACCGGCGGCGGCACCCTTGAAGTCGTAGACGTTGAAAGGAAGCCCTCCTATCCTGTGGCTCCCCTTGAACACAAGCATGTCGAACCTCATTCGTTCGACTCGATGACGCAGGTCGTCACCTATCTTCGCGACAAGCTTCGCGACACGCCGCTCATCTCCCCCGAAGAGTCGGCCGCCGAAGTGTTCAAGATGCTCAACCGCGACCTGACGCAGACGGAACGTGACGCGCTCTTCAAGCTGCTGCTCGTCAAGGAGGCGCATCAGGCGGGCCTCTTCCCGAAGAAGCCCATCGACATGAACGCTCTTTCGGACAAGCTCCGCGAAGGCGCCTATCCGTACAAGAACCGCTACCCGAACAAGCTCTATGAGAAGGAACTCTATGACCTGCAGGTCGAGCTTCTGAAGCTTCAGGACTGGGTCAAGCGCACGAACTCGAAGATCATCGTGCTCTTTGAAGGCCGTGACGCGGCCGGCAAGGGCGGCACGATCCGCCGCTTCACCGAGAACCTCAATCCTCGCGGCGCGCGCACGGTGGCCCTTTCGAAGCCGACCGAGAATGAAGCGGGCCAGTGGTACTTCCAGCGCTATTGCGCGCACCTGCCCAATCCGGGCGAGATCTGCTTCTTCGACCGCTCCTGGTACAACCGCGCCGTGGTTGAACCCGTGATGGGATTCTGCACGCCCGAGCAGACCGAAATCTTCCTCAACGAAGTGACGGGCTTCGAGCAGTCACTCATCAGGGGCGGCACGCACATCATCAAGTTCTGGCTCGCCGTGAGCCAGGACGAACAGCGCCGCCGCTTCCGCGAACGCCGCGAGAACCCGTTAAAGCGCTGGAAGCTCTCTCCCGTCGACATCGCGTCCATGGACCGCTGGGACGACTATTCGAAGGCCATTCGCCGCATGTTCCAGATGACCGACACGGCCGAAACGCCCTGGACGGTGATCCGCAACGAAGACAAGCGCCGCGGTCGTCTCAACGCCATCCGCGTGCTGCTGCAATCGATTCCGTACGACAACCGCGACATGAAGAAGGTGGGCAACATCGACCCGCTCATCGTCGGTCGCGCAGGCAGCCTCTTCGCCTCTAACGGTGATCCGCTGCGCTTTGACATCAACAACGAGATCGGCAACAGCTGATCGACCTGAAACCGTTGTTTCGAGGGCCCGCAGATACGACATCTTCGGGCCCTTTGATTTTTCACTCTCCTCTTATCGCTGACCGTGGGCTTTCGTCAACTGCCGCATGTTATGCGACCGGAATCTGGCGTTCGGCACCCGATCGGGAACGACGCCCCAAAATGCGCGCCCTGCAGATAAAAATATGCGGTTTTAGCCTCCGACGGCCCGCCTTCCGCTGACAGGAGTCGTATTTTCAGGCGTTTATTCCTGCAACTTTTGCGAAACAGCAGAGCCCTTTTCGGGTGGAGTCCCTGTCCCGCAACGGGTTCAAAGTGACGGAACCTTGCAGAAATCCGCCTCATGTAAGCTGTTTGCCCTATGTAACCATAAGCTACATGTCCATATAATCCTATTCAAGGGCATCGGTCACAAGGCCCGCACCGTCTCTGCTGAAAACGACGGACGGTCCCGAAGGCGCCCCACACAAGAGTCCTACAACACCTCCCGCATTAGAAAAGCTATGCAAAACACAGACAACAAGCGCTTTGTCGCGATCGGCCTGATGCTGTTCGCGATCCTGTTCGGCGCAGGCAATCTCATCTTCCCCGCCTCCATGGGCCAGGCTTCCGGCGATCACTTCGTTTGGGCTTTCATTGGCTTCTGCATTACGGGTGTAGGCCTTCCCCTTCTCGCCATCATGGCGATGGCTTATGCGGGATGCAATGACCTGCAGGAAGCTGCCGGCCGCGCACATCCCCTTTATGGTCTGTTCTATACGGTCGTGGTCTACATGTCCATCGGCCCCTGCTTCGCCATTCCGCGTACGGGCACGGTGGCTTTTGAAATCGGCCTGCGTCCCTTCCTCACCGAAGGTCAGGTTGAAATGGGCCTGTGGATCTTCCTCGTCCTCTTCTTCGTGGTTTCCTACTGGCTTGCCGCCACGCCGCAGAAGCTCGTCGACCGAGTCGGCAAGATCCTGACGCCGGCCCTCGTGCTCACGCTCGGTGCTCTGATCGTCAAGTCCGTCGTAGATCCGCTCGGCGTTCCGCAGGCCGCCCAGCCGAACTATGCGGGCGTCCTCACCGCCACGGTTGCGGGCATCCTTGACGGTTACAACACGCTCGACGCCATCGCCGCGTTCGTCTTCGCCACGCTCGTCACGAACTTCGTCCGTGAAGGCGGTGCCAAGACCGCGAAGGAAGTCACCTCCCAGGTCTACAAGTCCGGCATCCTCGCCGTGTCGCTCCTCGCCGTGATCTACTTCTTCATCGCGAAGATCGGCGCTGAGTCCGTCACCGCCATCGGCATGCAGGACACGGGGGCTCCGGTGCTCGCTGAAACCGCCAAGATCCTCTTCGGCAACTTCGGCGCCATCCTTCTCTCGGTCATCGTGCTGCTCGCCTGCCTGACGACGTCCATCGGCCTCATCACCTGTTGCGCCGCCTACTTCATGCGCATCGTCGGCCGCCTGACGTACAAGCAGTACTGCCTGCTCTTCACGATCGTCTCGTTCCTGATCGGCATGTTCGGCCTCAAGACCATCATCGTCTCCACGATCCCGGTCCTGATGTTCGTCTACCCGCTCTGCGTGATCCTGATCGTGCTGCTCTTCACGGACAAGCTCTTCGACGGCCGCCAGTGCGTCTACGCCTTCACCACCGCCTTCACGTTCGTGATGGCCGCGGTCTCCGGTCTCGAAACCGCCGGCGTGAACCTCGGCGCGATCTCCGAAGCCATCAAGGCCTACGTCCCGTTCGCCCAGTACGGCCTCGCCTGGGTCCCGTTCGCCGTCACCGGCTACGTCCTCGGCCTCGCCTACAAGGCCGCCGTCCCCTGCAAGGCCTGCTGCAAGCCGGCCTGACAACCTGACTCTCAAGTGAAGCCCCTGGTCAGGACTCACTGAGAAAACCCAACGGGCCCCGCACTTTTCCCCGAAGCGCGGGGCCTTCTCTTTTCCGGCTTTCGGGCTTTTGCGCCTCTCTTCACCTTATTCGAGGACCTCTCCGCCTCCTTCAGGCGATCCCTGCAGCAGACCGTCTGCGTGGTCCGATTCTCTTTCAGATAAACTACGGGCACCGTTCCCCCATCAAGGATCCATCGCATGCTCCGATTTCCCGTTCCCGGCGCGCCTCTGACGCCCACAGACAACGAGCGTACGCTCATGAAGCCCCTCATCCGCATCCTGGAAAAAGGCGGCATCCGCTGGGGCATCGGCTGCGCCGACTGGCTCCCCATCGATCCGCAGCACTGCGCGGCCGAGATCGGGCTCAATCTCAGGCACGTCAAGCTGAGTGAAATTGGGGATACGGCCGAACTCGAAGCCTTTTTTGATGAGTTTGCCAATCCGGAAGCGCCCTGCCTCTTCCTTTCCGACATCGACGTTCCCGTCCTTGCGGCCTGGGACGACGAGGAGGAGCGAGAGGCAATGCGCGGGATCATCGTGCGCGGGCTTGCACGCATCGCCGCGACACATGGACATCATTTCATCGTGACGGGCCTCACGAGCCTCACAATGGACATCTGCCGCGAAGCGTTTGAGAACGCCGAGCCTCTTGCGCCTCACGAGACCGAGGAGCTCTTCACGATCTCCCATGAGCAGGTCGGCCTTCTCTACGGCGCGGACCTTGCCCGCATCTCCGAGGAAAGGACAATGGTTCCCGACCTCGTCATGATGGAGCTGGACCGCCATGCCGCACTCGGCGCACGCTACGTCGAACCGTACATTCTTCAATGGGTTCGCCAGGGGAAGGCCGGGATCCTCCCGCCCGTGTCCGGCGCGCTCACGCCCCGCTTCCTCGAGCGACTCCAAAACGCAGGCCTGATGGATCTGAAGCGCATGGCGCTCTTTCAGGAAATCCCCGCTGTTTTCGGCAAGGATAGGCTCGACCTTCTTGCCGAGGCGATGGTGACGCTCGGCTTCTGGACGCCGCTTCCCGCCGGGGCTGCGGACGAGCAGCCTGACGATGTGAGGCTCTACGATTACGCCTCCGTCTGGGGCGTTCGCCTGCTGGCCGTCCTGGCGCTCAGGTTCGTGATGAGCGAAGGAGCCGACTGGATGACGCCCACGCGCGAACTCATGCGAGCCATGTGGTCGGGGGAGCCCAACGAGGCCATGGATGCCCTCTGCGAAATGCTTGACTGCATCGAGGACCAGGATGCCGACCTCGACATCGGCGGGCTTTGCACCGCCTGCATCCTCGCGCTCGACCTTGACCTCACGCGCGTGGTCAATGAAGATGAAGGCCTCGACATCCTCGCCGTGAGGCTCCCGGGCGGCATCTGCGAGCTCGTCTTCGCGCCCGAGGATCGTGATCCCGCCGAACTCGGAAGCCCCGACGGCACGCCCCGCATGGTCCTTACCATCGGTTGACGCGCGTTCTTCTTCTCCTTTGGGGAACTTCCTGAGCGCTTTCGAAGGGCCTGTCTCTCCATTCCGAGGGCAGGCCCTCTTTTCATGGCGGATGATGCCTTGTCCTGAACAAGCGTTCCCCTCTAAGCGCCCGTCCCGCAGGGATGGAGCTTCAAGGCACGTGTTGCCAAAGCGAGACAGTGCGTTCTTTGGACTTCGACCTTCGACGTCTGGGATAAAGTGTCCCTTTCAATTTGTCCTGATTTTTGAATAGAGTTCCTCAAAGGGAATTCTATTCAAGTGAGCTTATCGACTCTGGCTCTGGTACCAGAGCTCGATTTCGCGCGGATTCTCGCCCGGCCCCGCAGGCACGCGCGAAGCGGTGAGTTCGTCTCGGGTGAGCGGTCGGATGTCGGTGATGACGAGTGGAAGCATCTTGTGCTTCACTTGGACGTAGAAGGTCCCGACCACCTCTACGTCGGTGACGACAGCATCGCTGTTGCGTCGCCAGACGTGGATTTCCTTCTTGACGGTGGGCGTCATGTAGGGGCGGTCATTGAGATTGCTGCAAAACGACGGCCTCGTCGCCACCCATTCCCACACGTAGCCCTTCTGGTCGGGATGGCGCACGTGGTCGTTCATCCGGCGAAGGGGCCGGCCGTAGACGGCGACGAAGTCGCGCACGTAGGTCTTCCCTTTGGCCGTTGCCTTGAGGGCCTCCGGGGTGAAGACCGTGCCCGGCATCATGCGGTTGTCGGCGTGGTGCTGGGGACCGCTGCAGCCTGCGAGCATCGGAGCCCCGAGAGAGGCGCTGAGAATGGTCGCGGCCTTTGCGAGCGTTCTGCGGTTGAAGTCAATCGTCATCCTTGCTACTCCGAGAAATGATCGAGCTCGGCGGGCGTGAGCGGCCTGAAGCTGTGTGGCGCGTCCGTGCCGACAAGTGGCGCGCGGTAGATGTAGAAGACGCCCGTGAATTCATGCCGCTTCACGACGCCCGTCTTGTCGAACCAGATGCGCAGGTTCTTCTGCGTGATAGGAAATTCCGAGATCGGGTTGAAGGGGATGAAGTTCTTGGCTGAGGGGCGTCCCCTCATCCAGCTGTAGTGGCGCACGATCTCGTGGCCCATGTGGATTTCATAGTCGGGTTCGCCGAGCTCCGCATCGATCTGCGCCATGGTGGTCCGGCCGTCGATGATGAGCCTCGCGGCCTTCTCGGTCGAGAGGTCACGCACCTCGCCGCTTCCGACGGCACAGCCGCCGAGCATCGAGGCGCAGGCTGCCAGAAGCAGCAGAGTGCGGACGCGGCCAGCGACGGTCCGCGGGCCCCTTGTGGTTCCTTCCGGCAAGGTCTTCTCCTTTTGTAGCGCTCGTTCAGTCCTGTGCGTGCCCGGTGCGATGAAATTCATTTTGAACTCGCTCGGGTCCCATTGAACACCCCTCGCTTCGCGCAGAGGCAGCCTCAAGGGGGCCGACAGCCCAAAACGAGCGTGGTTCAGGGGAAGTTCCTGACCAACGTTCACACTTTTGCCGCGCAAATTTCATTAAGTCGAGTTATTATAGTTGTCATGAGCGTCGGCGTGGTTCTCACGCCCCGTTCAGCATTTTTCAAAGTGTTGGCCTCCGGAGGTAAAGGTCATGTCCGACAACGATAAGAACCGCATCAAGATCAAGCTGCCCGCCGTCTCCTACGACATCGTGAAACTTGCCGCCACTCTCACCGGTACGTCCGTGAAGTCCTTCGCGGCCCAGGCGGTGATCAACGCAGCCCTGCACGTCACGGCTGAAATCGAAAACCGCTCCCTCGGCTCCAACATCGAAGCCGACATTCATCTCACCGAGGAAGAGGCTCAGGCTCTTCTCGCCCTCGTCGAAAGCCTCGACACGCACGACGGCAAGGACGAAGACGTCGAGGAAGCCACCGCCGAGGACTTCGATGAAGAAGAACCCGCGGAATGCGAATGTGATTGCGAAGTCGAATGCAAGTGTGACTGCGACTGCAAGTGCGAGGACGACGCCGAATGCAAGTGCGAAGAGTCCGAAAAGGCTGAAGAGCCTGCCGCTGAGGCCGCTCCCGCTGCCCAGCCCAAGGCCAGGCACGGCCGCAACCACCGCTGATCTTTCGACTTGAGTCCCTTGTCGCAAGGGACCTGAGAACACAAAGGGGATCCATCAACAACGGGTCCCCTTCTCTTTTCCATCATTCGTCGGGCCTCAGGCGACCTGCGGACTTCCGGCGGTCAGCCTGCCGCTGCGTTAAGCGCGGCCATCGCCTGAGCGCTCACGACAAACTCGATGCGTGCGGACCCCAGATAAAGCAGCCTGCGCACGCGATCGTCCATCGTTTCTGGGCCTTGAGTGATCTTTTGACGACTTGCAGGTTTCAGACGGCCCGACTTTGCCGCCTCCCTTCCCAACCTGCTCTCCTTTGCCATTAACGAAAAACGGGGCCGCTCCCTTGAGAAGCAGCCCCGTTCGGGACTTGAAGTCAGATCAGGCGTCAGGCCTTGCGGTCAAGCTCGATGGGCTCGCCCGAGGCCTTTTCCTCCTTGGGTTCGCCGAGCGACATGACGGCGTTGAGGATGATCGCGCCGAAGGTCGCGGTACCGATGCCGCCGAGGCTGAAGAAGCCGAGGTTGAGGGTGAAGTCGCCGCCGCCGAGAATCAGCGTG
>UMKM01059153.1_pt1 | contig 18039 bp, 18 predicted proteins | sample 1966331 | NCBI WGS metagenome assembly UMKM01 (sample SAMEA4836176, study PRJEB28245) | human gut metagenome | biome: gut microbiome; material: fecal sample | place: Denmark | collected 2008 | reverse complement strand
TATTGCTTATAAAATATTGAGCAATAATCGGTTGTAAATACATTCCATGACATTAAAAAAGCGATCCTATACTCACTATCCTTATTGGATAAAATATCCAATACATCAAGTAATTGTTTTCTAAACAACTTAGGAGTACTATTTGTATAAATTCTTGCTTTGGAACCACTACGTGCAGTCCTATCCCAATTAGGCATTAACGTAGGAAATACATTATTCCATTTATCTTCCTTCACATACATATACTGATTTATTTTCTTCTGATCACATTTGGATATAGGAGCATATTTAAAGGCACGCAAGCATATTCCACGCCACAAAAAATCAATTAGAGATCTAGAATAATAATCAGCCCGATTGTATCCTCTTGAGTTCACAGCATCATAACCAGCATTTAAAACTGAATTATAATTAAAAGCAGAATTATCAGAGGCATTTTTTAATAAAATATTCTTAAATGTCAGATCTTGAGGAAGCATATTATGAGCAATTCCGACAAAATAGATTCCCTTCAATCCACTCTTTTTAGCTAGCTCCTGCCAAATATCTATAAACACGTGAGGATCTGTAATTTCTAATGGCCTAAAAACCAAAAATAAAGGTTTACCATCAACTTGAATGTATCGTTCATCTTTAAAAGCAGGCAATACTTCATAGAAATGCTTGACATATTCTTCTTTATTATAAACCATCTCAACCAAAGTAGACTCTTTGATACGCTTAGTTCCCGCTTCCCAAGACTTATTAGTCCAACTATGATTCGCCCAACCAAGACAAAAAGGGAAATCAGGTTTACCACTAGATAAAACTTCTTGAAACGGACGCTCCAATAGTTTTTTCCCATTTCCAAACCAATAGTGCCAATAACAAAAACCCTCAATACCTGCTTCACGAGCCATTTTAGCCTGTGCTTCCCTAACTTCAGGCATGCGCAAGTCATAATATCCTAAATCCGCAGGAACACGTGGTTGATAATGACCTTTAAATAAAGGTTTCGCTTTTCCGACATTCGTCCATTCAGTAAATCCTTTACCCCACCATCTATCATTTTCAGGTATAGGATGAAACTGAGGAAGGTAGAATGCTATAACTCGTGCTTTCTTTGTATTATCCATATATATTTATTTCTCTGATTTGTTTTTCAACATATTCTCATATAAGCCATACACTACATCTGCGCTTATATCTATTGTATAACATTGCATTACCACTTTTTGTGAACGTTTTATCATTGAATAATAGGATTCAACACCATTCATTGATATATTTTCCATAATAGATGCCAAATCCTCATCATTATCAAAACGAATAGCAATCTCATCACCCTCTAAAGTCAAACCATTATCAAATTGTTCCTTAGTTCCTCCAGTATTGCGTCCTATCACTAAACAACCACAAAACATTGCTTCAACTGTTATAAAACCAAAACCTTCAAAAGAAGAAGGAACAAATAAAGCCAAAGCTTTACTCATAATTGAATAGACATCTGAGCTATATCCTAAAAAATCAACCTTATCTACAATTTTATTCTCTAAAACACATTTAACCAATTTTTCCTTATATTCATTCGTTCCATCACCAACTATCTTTAAACGGATATTGCTAGATGTATTTTGAACAAAAACAGCAAATTGATTAATCAACTCAAACACACATTTACCTGGAAATAATCTACCAACATACAAAAAGTAAGGTTCTTTGATCGGAATAAAAATATTTTTACCATTTATAACACCATCATAAACCACATGCCAATTTCTATATTTCTTATCAGAAAGAAAATATCGTTTTATATCATTTGTAATACATAAAACCAAGTCATTTTTCTTTGAAATAGATTGTACATAATTATTTTTTGTTGGAAAATAACTTTTACCTATATCCAACTTTCCATATTCACGTATATGTTGAACATGAGGAATATTTAAATCATTTGCAATTTCAAGCCCAAGTTTAAAACAACTATTATTACTATGAATTATATCAGGATTGAATTCAGAAACTATCTTTCTAATCCTTCTTCTATCCACCAATAAATATCCAAATAATTTATAATAAACAAGCCTAGGTAGGAATAAAACAATATCTCTAAAAGAGGAAATAGTAGGCCACCAAACAGGATTAAAATTACACAACGCATATTCATAACCAAGTTCTCTCAATTTAAGAGTAAATTCACCTTCTCTTGATGTTATTATCAAAAAACACACATTTTTAAGAGCTAAAACTTGCAAAATATTCAATAACGCAATATTATCTCCATACAATGTCGAAGTCGGCGCAAAATAAACAACTTTCATGATAAAACTATTATCTAGAAAAATAAAAATTATATACCTTCTCTCTCTCTGTATCCTTCTCTTTAGTAAATACATTACTATAAGGATATACTCTAACTAATAATCGTTCTCCACTATCAGGAGACAGTCTGAAAAATCGCCCAACATGAGCATATAAAAAAAAGATGCAACATATTAACATCAAGCATTTTAACCCTTGACTTTTAATTCTAAAAAACGAACTAAATGCATTTGTCATATAAACAATAGGGAATATAAGAAAAAATTGAGATAATCTATAGAATATAGGCACTGAAGTTGTAAGTACAACCCCCAACAAATACAAAAATAATAAAAAATCATTTTTTGATGATATTTCCAAATTATATCTTTTATCAATACAAGCAAAAACCAAATAAGGAAATATTGAAACAATAAATATATTAATAAAATTCAACACAGAACGATCTACAAATCCACCAAATATCTCTGAGCCCGCATAGCCTAATATTTTTTCTTCTACCAAATCCATCTTCAAGAATGAAAACAACATAGCAACTTCAGGAAAACTATCATTTATAATTTCAATAAAAAAAAACGAAAAAATCAAAAACACAACAGTACAAACATTAACTTTTAATGTTTTAATAAAAGGAAAGAACAATGTCAACAATGCTACTTTATGAAACAATATAGATAAAATCACAAATATATAATATTTAAGGTATTTATTTTCCATCAAATATTTATAACCTAACAAAAAAAATGACAAAGCTAAAGCTTGTCTAAGCGTCTCAAAATTCAAATCATAATATAAAGAACAAAAATATAATAATATTGCCACAAATGGATAAATTGTATTTTTATACAAGAATCTAAAAACGACAACATTTACAAATAAAGCAATCAAGAACTGAGCGACCTCCCAAGAACCAAACAAGCTCTTCATAAGAGACGTATACATTAAATAACCAGAATCTGTATCAGCTTCTAAAAAGATATTAGACAAATTCCATTCTGAGAAATATAAAGTTTCTCTATAAAACTCATCTTCATAATTTACCGTATCAATTCCTAGTCTATATCTAAAGCCAGCTATAACAACAAAGATTATCATCATAATGTTATACCACAATAATTTATCTTTACGACAACCTTTATAGTCATATATATATATAAACCAAAACAAACCTAATACTACAAATACATATATCATAAAATTAGCAATTTAAAGCTTTTATCAAAAAAGACATAGATTTATTTTGCCATTTTTTCATAATTTCATCTATTTTATTCCAATCAAAATCTCCATCTTCAATATTTACTAAGTTAGAAACATTACATACGATTCGATTTTCCAGTTTAAACAATCGTAACAAAGATTCAATCCGAGCTATTCCTCTACGTTTATTTATTAACACAATAAAAGGTTTATGAAAAATGATAGAAAAGACACAAGCATGAAATGAATCCGTAATAACTAACTTAGCATCATCAAAAGCCTTAAACCAAGCCTCCACAGGTAAAGCAACTCGCCTTGAAGGATTTATCTTATAATTTTCAGATTGCTGGTTAAAACTATACACCTCTTTTCCTGTCAATTTCATTACTTTTTCCATAATACTATCTAACTCATTAACAGGATCTAGCACATAAGATAATATACAATCTTTATGTGATTCTAACCCTCTAGCATTCATACATAATTTAACATAATCTTCCCTGCTTAATAACATTGTTGGATCTAAAACATGCTCAACCGTACGATCCATATACCTTTCGAATAAATCTACTGCAGAATCTTCTCTAACAGATACTGCATCAAACTTACATAAAAGAGATTTACACTTTGCCGTTAAACATTCTGAATATTCCCAATAATCTACTCCCAATGAAGGGGCATAAGCAATTCTTTTCACATCAAAGTTACCTGTAAAATTCAAATACGCATCTTTTGTATACTGAAAATAAGAAGGTCTCCAGACTTGATCACTACCTACAACAAATCCATAAAAATCATCAATATCAACAAAGGAAAAGTCATTTATCTTTACCCTATGTATATATTTTTGTATAAACATTTCTGTATTTCTTGCTACAATTGGATAAGATTCATAATACTCTTTCTCTTTATATATTGCACCATGATAGCATCCCAAGATTTTTTTTATCATTCTCTTCAAATATAGCATATGATTATCTAAACGCAATACGTATCTTGGAGTATCTAATACACAAGCACTAAAACCTAATCTCTCTATTACTGTTTGTAAAGCATATGCTTGTATAAGACCTCCATAATTTGTATTCAATGGCAATGTTATTATTCCTATTTTCTTTTTCATATAAATATCGTTTTAATCACTAACTATTTAATAATCAATATACTTTATGGTGCTTCGAAAGCAATCACCTTTCCAATTTCAGCTAATATCCAATTATAAATCAGCACACTTAAATCAGTACCCCTCCATCCACGGGAACTATATAACCAACTATTTGTCTTGCTTCGCCACTGGTAAGAAATAGAGCAGTCTTCGCTATTTCCTCGGGCATTGTAAAACGTTGACTTGGCTGTCCTTGGAAATAAGCGTTGTCTTCAAAGTTCCTATTATGAGGCAACGCAGGATTGGAGGTCAGGCATGTGCCAGGCGCAATACCATTCACCACGATATCATAAGCAATAAGTTTTCTTGCGATTCCACCTGTCAAGCTATGAGCGCCCCACTTGGCCACGGCATAAGGGTCGAAAAGTCTTTGGTAGCCAGCGATAGAGGTAATGTTGAGTATATTCCCCTTGATTTTATTGTCAATCATATACAGCCCTTCCATTTGGCACATCAAAAACATACTTTTCGTATTGATATCATATGTCCTGTCCAGTACTTCCGCGGTATATGCATTCCACGGTTCATACTTAGACATACCACCTCCTACATTGTTCACGAATATGTCGATTCTACCCATCATGGAAACGGCTTCATCGAACTTCTGCTTATAAGAGTCAAAATCCAAGGCGTCCCATACCAACGTATGAAGCTTGGCATTACTTTCGGAAAGCTGGAAGTTTGACAGTTTTTCTTTACTTCTTCCAGTCACTATAACCTCAGCACCCTCTGCCAAGTACGCCTTAGCCATAGCTCTGCCCAATCCCTCGCTACCGCCAGAAATAAATACCTTCTTATTGGTATATCTCGCATCAGGATTGGTAAATGTAACAGAGACATATTTTACTCCCCCATGTTTAAGGAATTTCAAGAAATTCACGATGTAAGACTTTATTCCCATAATTACTTATTATCTATTTTTTCCATTATGTACTTAGTGAATAGTAGGGCTCCTCTCTTGTTAAGATAATAGCAGTTGCGAAACAAGGATTTGTCATCCGAAAATCCAGGCTCTTCCATACAGTCGAAGTACCATGTCTCTCCCCCGTTGGCTTCTGTAATGAAAGAGTCTATCAGTTGCTCTTTGGCAACAGAGGGAAATTTACGGCACAAAGATCTATGCATAGGTGGTATGACCAGGACCAACCTTAACTTCTCCTCTTTGCAATACTCAATCATATCTTTTAACATTGATATAGTCCTATCATATACCGTTCTATGACTCTCTACGAATTTATCATTCAAGTTATTGATATTAAACTGAATAGTCCATCCCTTTATCCAATTCTCAGCATCACGCTCCAGTTGCCTATCTCCCATTATCACTTCTTTGGGCGGAAGGATACGTGTCTTAATGTCACGGATAAATTCCACCAATGGGTATATGGATATAGGGCTATTTTTATAGCTCTTTATTTTACTATTCCGTATATAGTGTCCACCGGGAATCGTTCGATAGTCCAAAAAACTATAGCAACGGTCTTCTATGTAATCCACCGCTCCACTGATCGACGTAAACGGACAAAGCGGATAAAACACAATAGCATTATCCTTTAGAAACTTGCGGTATCGCTTGAGTATCAAAAAGTCGCCTACCATCGTCTGCGGCGCCACAGCCCAGTTCATTCCCTTACATCTCATATCGCTGTAATCGAAATCATATACGCCGGAACTGCTGCCTAGATTCACAACGTCCAATGGCTCCTCTTTCATTTCCCAAAATTTCACGCAGTCTTTGAAAAGGACCTCGTTGTACCAATGAGAAGACTTAATGAATGTATTGATTTTGTTCTTTATATAATGTTTCATGAGATCTTCTGTATTAACAAATTCTCTGATCATTGTTTAGTCTTGCTCATCTTAGTCTGAATCCAACTGACTATTTTTTTTCTTTCGGCACGTGTTATTCCTACGTATAAGATAAGAATCATCAATACGACCTCTGTAAGCAAGGATAGAATAATGAACCTTTGCCATCCATCCTCCATCAAATATACGATGGCCGTAGGCACAATTACAGAACAGGCACCAACTAAGACACATGGGAGAACAGCGCCAACTAAAAGTTCACGTATGTTGAAATGTACATAAGAATAGACAATGAAATAAGCATCAATCATAACAGTTATATTAATGATGACGAGAACTATGAACACCGCATAGGCAGGAGCACCCATTTTCAATATGGCATAACTAATAGGCAAGGACAATATCATTATGGTTCCATTGAGCGAATTCCCCAGCTTCATCTTGCCGATAGCGTGAAAGGCCATAATCATGGACACACGGAAAACCTCGGCAAGACTGAGTAAAAGTATGATCAAAGTGAATACATACGTATCAGGAGGAGTGGCTTTGCCCAGCCATAAGTTTAATATGAACCTCAACTCAAAACAGATGGGCAAGATTAATGCCAACATCAAGAAGAACGAATAACGTGCGGACTTAAACGTAAGTGAGTACATCCTCTCATAATTGTGTTCGGCAAAACTTTTAATTACCTGCGGCCTCGTGGCCATAAGAAAATTAATCACAAAATGGTTGACAGCCGTTTGGATTTGATAAGCCACCGCACGTGCCGCATTGACCATGGGACCGAAAAATAAGTTGAGAAGGATATTAATACCTTGCCCTTGGCTTATTGATGCCAATCCGCCAAACATCTCCCACCCTGAATAAGCCAGCTGCCTTTTATATAAAGTCTTATCCGTAATCCATCTGAAACGGCACTCCTGATAACGCCGATACGTATAAAACCTATAAAAAAACTGAATCAAAAAAGTATTCAGCATTAACAACAAAGCATAAAACACTAAGTCATCCATGGGAGATAAGGAAAGGAGGTAAGCAATAGCTAATCGCGAAAACGCATCATATAAGCCTACATAGGCATAAATAGACATATTTTCATGGGCTATCAGTGAAGCATTGTAAGGTACTTGGGTGAAGTTAACCATCACCGTAACAATAGAAAACTGATAGACCCACCACGCAGCCGATAGTCGTTCCACCGGTATAACCATTTTCTCGTAAAAGAACCAGAGGCCTATAGTCTCAGCCAACAGCAAGACAATAAAAGCCACAGCCATATGCAAATTCAATGAAACCGAGAAAGTTCTCTTCAGCATCTCTGCGTCCTTCATTCCCAATTCGTAAGCCAGAAAACGACTGGTTGATGAAGACAGGGCACCGTTAAGCACTCCTATTACGGCCACAATTCCACCTACCGCATTATAAATACCGTAATCCTCTACACCAAGCGTTTGAAGTATAACACGGGAAGTAAATATGCTTACCCCCATGACAAGTAACATACGCACATATAGAAAAAGTGTATTTTTTGCTATACGCTTATTTGTTGAAGATACTTCCTGACTCATTTCAGACTGCCCCTTTTATTTAAATAGCATTCACACGATTATCATTCGTTCACCCCGTTCTTCTGCAGCAGCCTCACAATACTATCCAGGCTGTCAAAATTTTCGGGAATGATGTCAATACCATCAATGACGATATCATATTCGGTGTCGAGAGTATCGACTAGCGTCACTATATCGAAGGAATCAAGCATACCTTCCTCTATAAAGTTTACAGGCTCGCTGAAATCGAATTCGGGACGTAACTCACTCAAAATCGAAATAATTTTCTCTCTCATAATCTTTTTCTCCTTTAATCTTGGCAATTATATACCCTTATTTATTTCTAATTAATACATAATCATAAAGTCTCTCTACTTCAAAGCCGTAATGACGGTAACGTTTAATGGCATTTTCGTTACTAGCTATCACCCAAAAGAGTTGACGCTTGGTGGCGTGGCCAGCTCGCATAAATTCATTGAACAATCGGGAACCAATCTTTAAATCCCGGTATTCGGGCAAGACAAACCAATAACGCAGATATAAGGTCTGCCCGTTCAATTCAAAGATAACGAATCCATACACCTTACCTGCTTCCTTATATACAAGAACGCTCTTCCGCGATATAAAATACAGTATTTCCTCATAACTGGGCAACTGTTCGGACAAAGGATCAAAGTAAGAGTGAAGCATATCTAACACCACTTGAGCATCGACATCTTCCGCAAAGCAAACATTGGGGGTATCGATCTCTTTAAATTCCAGAGTTCCGATACGATTCATACGGTAGAGCTGCTCATACACGCTGAAGCCTTGCTCTACAAACACATCTTTCAAATCCACGATCTTTGCATCACCTACAATGTCCACGACCATTTGCTCGGCAAATATTGGCAGAAAGGCTTTCAAGTTTTCTGCCAACTGTTGTGAGGTTGTGGTAATGAAGAACAGATTGTTGACCGAGTTAGTCAGATGGAGCAAAAAATAGCAGTCAGGGAAGGATACGTAAAAGAGTTCCCCTTTCTCTATCCATAGAGAGTGCTTCTTCCTATCCAAGAAGAAATTGGTCAGATAGCCCTTACGCAAAGAACGAATATCGCTCACAAAGGCATTAATCTTATCAAGTGAATCTATCTTATCCATTGACATGGTTGTTATAGAACAAGCGGTCAATCTTACCGTTCGTATTACGTCGCAACTCATCGAGATGATGATACACAGTGGGCAGCATATATTTCGGTAACTCCTGTCCTATACGTTTACGAAACTCTGCCGGAGTGATCTCCTCTGGCGATTCATAGAACAGGGTGATCTCTTTCTTGGAGAAGTTATAAACCACACATCCGTTCTTCACCAACTTGAGCTTGTTGATGATGATGTGCTCTATCTCGCCCAACTCTGTACGATAGCCCATATGCTTAATCAGCGTATCCTTTCTGCCTTTGAAAACGATCTCACCACGCTCGTTGATAACCACAACATCGCCCGTGCGATAGATTGTTTCAGGATAAGCATGGTTCAGAGGATTCTGCACAAAGGCAAACGCAGTCTTTTCGGGATTGTTGTAATAGCCCATAGCCAACGAAGTGCCACGTACACAGAGTTCACCTTCTTTGCCGGCTTCTGTCACCAGCTTGTTGTCCGCATCCAGAATAAGGATATCCGTGTTGCGGCAAGGGAATCCGATGGGAATAGACTCCTCATCCTTAATTTCCCGGTTGACAATGAAACAGGTACAATCAAGCGTAATCTCGATAGGACCATACAGATTGGCAAACGTCGTCTGAGGCAACATCTTGCGCCAGTAGTTAAACTGCTTGGTAGGAAATACCTCGCCTGCAAACCATACAGTCTTTAATGCGGGTAACTGAATGGAGGAAAGCAAGTCCATATTGGCTATGTTCACCATAATGGTGGGTACCCAGAACAAGAAAGTAACCTTGTGTTCCTCTAATATTTTCAGAATAGAAGCAGGGAAGGCCGACAAGTGTTCGGGAATGACAACAAGGGTACTTGACTTGGCCATCAGCATGCACAACTCGAAGCTGTAGATATCAAACACCAATGGTGACAAGGAGCCCATCAGTTCGTTATCGTCAAATTTGAACGTATCCAACGCCCATTCGGTAAAATCAAAGAAACTCTTATGGTTAAGTACCACTCCCTTGGGTGTTCCCGTAGAGCCGGAAGTGTTGATGATACACAACGGGTCGGTGTCAATCAACTTCCCAAGATTGGTGAAAATAGCGAATTCGTCCACCTGTTGTGTAAAGTCCATCCCGTCTAAATTAATCACTTGAACATCGGGCGGAATGACACTGACGATACTGTTCAAGTATTGGTTATTGGTGATGATGACACCGGGGCAAACCAAATCCAAGATGTTCTTGAGACGTTCCGCAGGGTACCTCACATCCAAGTTCATATAAAAATTACCAGAATAAATAATCGCCAAATCCGCATACACACTCTCGATACTCTTGTTCAAGAACACAGCCGCAGGGCGCTTGATACATCCGATGGCAGAGGCAAGCACCAAAGCCTTTCCACGAAGTTCGGAAAAGGTAATGGTACGGTCACGGTCTATCACCGCAGTCTTTTGAGGACATCGCTGTACGCTCTCCTCAAAGTACTCAATGAGATTAATCTTCATCATAACTATCTAATAAATATTTTTCGATTCTTACGAGTAATGGATCGGTCACTGTTTATTCAGCGGTTCATAGAAATGAGTTTTGGAAAGATCCAGAGCAACACTTCCACACGTAAGGCCAGCGCCATAGGAACAAAAAACGGCATGCCTCGGACGGTTTGCCTTGTTCAATCCATAAAGATCACATAACAAATTGGGGATAGTGGAGCTACTTGAGTTACCAAATTCCTTCATGTTCACTGGAAATTTCTCTTGACTTGACTTCAATGCCATTCTAACATTCTTAATAATCAACTGATTGGATTGATGCAACGCATATATATCCACATCAGAATCCTCCCATTTCATCAAATCCATCACAGCACGAATGCTCTTAGGGCCGTTTACTATACTAAATGAGAAAACCCCCATTCCATCTTGGTATATATACCCACCATGGGGCATCATGATCCGATCGAATCTCGCACCATCCGAACAGAGATGAAAGGCCATGCCAGTTGTTCCTTTTGAAATCAGTGAAGCAGTACCTATATCGCTCGCATCAATACTACCAACAGCATTAGGGTCAAGACAATTCTTCAGCATATCACCTCCAAGAACTAAAACATTCTGACATAATCCACTATGTATCCACATGGCTGCTTGCATCAAACCATAGATATAACCGGTACAACCATAATTAATATCCAAGCAAACGGTCTCATTCTTCAATCCTAATTTATGCTGGAGATAGACAGAAGTATCAGGGAGCGCCCAATCACGAGTCACAGTCAATACAACCAAGCCGTCTATGCTCTCTCTGTCGATGTTATCCTTACTGATTAGATATTCGGCAGCGTTGAAGCACAAATCGGATGATTTCTGATTCACATCGGTTCTGTAAACCCATTCAACTCCTGTTGTACGGATAACATCTCTTGTCTCTTTTTCACCATATTGCTCGGCGAAAGAAGACAAGGGAATCTTATTACTCGGTAACCAGCTTGCAATACTGCGGATAGAGACATCAGGTATGATTGTTTTCATGCCTTTCTTTCTTTTACGATATTGAAAAGATCCTCAATTGTATCGGCATTACGCACGTCTTGGGTGTCCAGCTCCACACCATATTCCTGATAGACCATCGCCACGACACTAAGACTTGTCAGCGATGACCAACTATCCAGTTCATGAAAATCCAAATCAGCTTCAAAAATAGTAGGATCTTCCTCTTCGAATTGGGAAACAAATTTGCCAATAAAATCTTTTAATTCCATATATCAAGTATTTTTAAATCTAACCCTTCCAAACAATATTTTTTTCTACTACCACGGCTGGATCACCTTTCACTATACTGAAAGCAGGTATGTGACCGGAAACCACCGAACGTGCAGAGATTATAGCACCTGGCTCGATTACCGCCCCAGGCATCACCGTGCAACTTTCCGTTAACCATACATGTTCTTTAATAGTAACGGGAGAGGAGGTTTTATATCCACGAATCGATATAAAATGTTCCCCATTATTATCGCGGATAGTGACATTTCGTCCACATCCGGTATGCTGTCCGATAGAAATATGGTCAGCGCATATGATTGTCAAGCCTATATTCGCACCCAACTCGCCACCTATTTCTAAAATAGCGTTTTGAAACACTTCAATATCGGCACCATACGCAACATTATAGGATCCATATTTAATCTCCATCCTCCCACCGCTTTCTATTAAGAGCCTACTATCCAAACGAGAGCCTTTGATGCGCTTATTTCCAAAATAGAAAGGCGCATTCAATATCAGTTGTGCTTTAGATTCTAGAACTATAGTGCAATACTTATTTATGATGAAGTATTTTCCTTCCAAAACATTTCCTTTTACTTGCTCACAAAAAAAATTATATCGAAAATTTTTCAACCATGTGCCAAGGCTCCAGCCAGAGACTCTTTTTACATTCAAAAAAAAGCGTACCAAATTTTTTAGTTTTTCCTTGACGCTAAGCTGTTCTACTCCAAAATGAGGCAAGTACTTCTTGATACAGGCATCCAGTGATTCATTGAGGATAGCATAGAACGCATCCCTGTCATGACTAGAATGGCACAAAGGCTTCATTAAATGGCAATTTCCTGCTATGGCCTTGTCTAGAGGAAAGTCCTGCTTTTTCAGCGTTTTTATATTCTGTATCAAGTCAGCACCTTTTTTGCTATGTACAAAGACTACGGACGTTCCCAAATCATTATCAAATTCTTTGGGAATATACTTTTTATCAGCCCATAAATCACCTATAGTGATGTCAGTAGTTCTAGGAAAACCCTTGAAGGGACATTCAAAGCAACTCGGTCGGCATACCTCAGGAACGACATAATTCAGAATACGCCACGGATTGTTCTCCAACGTTTGATATTCGACATCTCTATTTTCAAAGAGGACCTTAAAAGTATGCTTACGCCATCCTAACTCCTTGTTTTTAGCTTTAAAATAGACTACCTTTGAATGATGCTTGTTTTCCAAATATTCTATGTACTTCCGAAAAAACAACGGCGAGGCTATACCCCTACAGATATAATCCACCAAAATCAAGTTATCATAAGGTTTGTGCAGGAAGCTGCGTAGGGCTGCCATCTGACATGGGCCTCCACAAACAAGCACAGGCTTGCCAGTCTTCAAGGCTTCACGAACAGTGATATAAAATCCATCGAAACGACTCTGAAGGTATTTGCTAGAGCGCAAACGAGGCAAGTCGATCTTATCAGCTGAAAGGAACTGAGACACAGACCAGTCTTCATTATAGACCGCACCACCCACGTAGCCGCCTTGCTTGTAAACGTATTCGGCAAGGGCCGTGAATGTTCCACCGGAAGTACTGTCGAAACGTACCTCAATATTCTTATGTACGGCGGCATAGCACGCAGGAATCTCAAAATCATTTTTCTTTAGCTCTTCAGAGTGCAGATTGGGGCAGATCTTTTCACAAAGACCACAATCTGTACATTTATTTTTATCAACTTCCGGATACCAAAATCCTTCTATATCGGTCTTGAAAGTAATAGCCTTATGGGTACATACATCACCACAAGCATTGCAGCCACAGCATTTACTTTTATCTGTAATTTGAATCATTTATAATATAATTTATATCGAACGTAAACAGTCATTTTAAACCTACAAAAACCTAAAATGAAATATTTTTAATTTTATTTCACAATAAAGGGGTTATATGTAACTATTCAGCAATAGCAAAGACATGGTACATTGTCATCCTATAACGACAAGATGGTATTGATTGCCTTAAGTTGTGATTGTTTGTTCTTCCAGACAGTGTCGGCGACAAAATGACGATCCTCCGTCATAATAAACTTTGCATTTGCGATAACAGCATAATTCAAGAATTTATTGTCATTCGGATCTGATTTTATCAAATTAAACTTATAATAAAGAGTAAGGAAGCTGATATATAGATTGTTCAAAATAACATCTAAGGTTAGTTTAGTCATCTCTTTTCCCGTCAGTTGCTCTAACATTTCTTCATTTTCATTAAGGATCTTTCAGATGCGCATAATTCATTTGCGTCATCTAAGAACGACTGCCATATTCAATGATATCGGTTTCTACTCGGAAGACTTTGAATCAAACTATTCGTATCCAATACGATTTTACTCATCGTTCAAATCTGTACGAAGGTGTATTGTCCTCAGCTCGTCAAGCTTCTCCTGATTGAGACCTCTCGAATCCCATAACTCATCCAAACGTTTGTCCAATTTTTGCGAAAAATATTTCGTCAAAACCGCTTTCATCTCTAATAGCTTTTCCTCCGAGCCATCAAAAGCAAAAAACTTCAACAAATATTGTTGCACGGGATAAAATACTGTCGCTTCCATATTCTTTTGTTTATTCATCCAAAATAGATGCTTGCATATCAAATTGATTGTATGAAAATATAGTCAATTCCTTTTACCACAAACATTTCTCCTTGAAATATTCCTTCCTCAATCCAACTCCTCAAACCGAGAATTCTGGCTCTTGAACTCAGGCACGAATGCTTTCATCTCCCTCACCATCGGGAGGATCTGGACACGAAGGGATAATTCGATTAATACATGGATATGTGTTATCACATCCTTATAGTCGTACTCACGAACTGCTGCCACTCGAATCTTCTCGTGAGGGGTCTCTTTCGTGTTCTCCTTGTTGTTCAGTAGCTCTTCATACAATTTCTCGCCGGGGCGAAGACCAGTATACTTGATCTCAATATCTTTGTCTACCTGCAATCCGGACAGTTCAATCATGCGCTTCGCCAAATCCGCTATCTTCACCGGCTCACCCATATCGAAGATAAAGATCTCACCACCCTTGCCCATTGTACCGGCCTCTAATACCAGACGACAAGCCTCCGGGATGGTCATGAAGTAACGGATGATATCGGGATGGGTAACCGTCACGGGGCCTCCTTGAGCGATTTGTTCACGGAAACGGGGGATAACCGACCCATTGCTACCTAGAACATTGCCAAAGCGGGTCGTAATGAAACGCGTATCGCCTTTCACCTCTCCTCGCTCGATCGCAAGGCTCAGACTCTGTACATAGATTTCGGCCAAGCGCTTGCTACAGCCCATGATGTTCGTGGGGTTCACCGCCTTATCTGTACTGATCATCACAAACTTCTCCACACCATAACTTACAGCGGCATCTGCCATCACACGGGTACCGAACACGTTTGTTCGAATCGCCTCACAGGGGTTCTCCTCCATTAAAGGGACATGCTTGTAGGCCGCCGCATGGAACACTACTTGGGGATGCCAGTTGCGGAACACATAATCCACACGGTCCGGGCTACGGACATCGCCGATTACTGGGACAAAGTTTAGTCCCTTGTATTTCTCTTCCAATTCCAGACGGAGATTATGCATCGGAGTCTCAGCGGAGTCGAAACAAACCAACTTCTTAATCGGGAAATGAGCCAACTGGCGGCAGATCTCGCTACCGATACTGCCGGCAGCTCCCGTGACAAGCACGGTCTTCCCTGCCAACAGATTGCCGATCTCATCCAGGTTGATATGGATCTCCTCACGACCTAGCAAATCCTCGATACGGATCTCTCGAACGGAACGCTTCGCCTCACCTCCACGTAGCTCCTCCATCTCCGGGACTACCAATGTCTTCAAGGAGGCCTGCTCGCAATAACGGATCAAACGGTCACGCTCCTGATGGGCAACCTTTATATTGGGGAAGAGAACGCCATCCAAGCTGTTGCGAGGGATCAAGCGATACAGATCCTCCACGTTCTCGATCTGGTAGACCGGTAACTCCGCGATCCGGATGCTTTTCTTGGAATTGCCAAAGGAAAGGAAGCCCATGATGCTATAATTCTGCATGAATACCTGACGGTTCGCCGATGTGGCAATCATCACGCTTTCCTCCTCCGTGCCAAAGACCAGTACCCGCTTGCGTTTCTTGCCGAGTTGCAGGAGGACGCTGTTATAGACATTGATCACGAAGACACGCAACGTGACCAACATCACGATCGTCAACGTACTGTCCATAATTCCACCCAACCAATAGATAGAAGGGCTGAAACGGGCTTTCAACAGCCAAAGCAGCAGGAACATCAAGAGCGACTTGCCGATCGCAGCACCACCGATCCGCCACAAGCCACGCAGCGTGGAATGGCGAATAACCCCATGATATGCTTTGAACAGCAAGAACGAAACGATACTGGCCACAAATGAGGAGAGGCCCACTTTCAGCACATCAGACTCTCCAATACGTATATGCAGAATGGAGAACATTCCTAGTACGCCCAGCAACGATACGGAAAGCGAGACGAAAAGGTCCGCACTAAAAATGATCCAACGGTTGATATACCGCAAATTCACCAGACGGCCTAAGGCCAATCGCCATCTGCCCTTATGAAAATCCATCATTTGTATTTTGTTTGTTTTATATTCAATGCCCTAACTTTTCCCAACGGCGGCGCCTGTGACTCGTGGCGTCCCGAAGCGGCGGGCGTAATACAGCTTTCCGTCCGCAAGATCGTACCATCACCATGGTGGATGATTTGGATCGCATGGGTTGCATTGGGCACGATCTGCACATTGCAACCGTAGATATGGAAGACGAAACGTGCTTGTTCCGCCCGCTCATGGTTTTCTGTCATATCGTAATTTTTTCAGTAAGGTTATCACTTTTCGTTTCCCTTGGAAAACGAGGTATATATGAATTGCCCTATGAAGTATATATCAATTGCCTAACGCAGTATATATCCTCGGGCATATGCAGTATATCTTCTCAAAAACGGCCAGTTGAGCGGTGTCTGAGACGACTGCTCCACGCATCGTTGATACGGGCACGGATGTTGCTGACGCTTTTACCCTTCGTGATTCGGGGGGTGATGGGTAGAAAGAGGCGGATGAAACGCTCTTTGACCATCTCCTCGGGGGGTATTTTCAGCTCGTTCTCTTGCATGACCAGAATGACTTGGGCCAACTCGGTAACCGTCCGGCACTCGACGATCTGCGCAAGATAGCGTTCCAGATCCTCTTCTTTATTTATATAGGCACGAAAACGGATCGTTTCAGGCATGAGACCGGATCTACCGTCCCCCTCTTCTAGGGAGGTCTCCCCGCAATATTCCCCCACATAGAAGTTCTGGATGGCTTCCGTAGCGTTGGGGAGTATCTGGTTATTGCCGCCGTGTATGGTAATCGTTATATCAGACATAAGGTATATATGAATCGTTTGTCAATGAAAAGTAAACAGTTTGTCAACGGTTATCAACGGATTTGATTTCGCTATCCGGGGGTTGTACTTTCGCATTGTCAACAATAAGTTTAATCTTTTAAAAAAAAGAAGTATGATTAATTATTCAACTTACATGTGGAAAAGTCCACTGGATGAGACCGCAAAGGAACAGGCGTACGCCAAGAACCAAGTGACGAAAGTGATGAGTTTCGATGATTTCGTGAAGCACATCTCAGATCACAACGGTGTTTTCACACGCGGCACGGTAAAAGGCGTGGTAAGCGACACCTGCTCATGTCTAGTGGAACAATTGCTGAACGGCTACAAGGTACAATTCGGCGAACTAGGAATCTTTAGTATCTCCATCACCTGCGAGCCGGCCGCTACACTCAAGGACTTCTCCAGCGATAATATCAAGGCGGTGAACATTCTATTCAATCCGGGTATAGACTTCGAGAACCTACGTTCTAAGGCAGAATTCAACCTAGTAACCAGCCGTGCGATCCAAGCCGCCTCGCTGAAGGCGGTAAAAGAGAATAAAGACACGGTGGACTTGGCTGCATTGAAGAAAGGAGACTCAGAATCTCCTGATGAGATCTAAATCCTACCATTGAGAAATACGGCTCTTAAACCATGAAGCTTATTTTATTCAT
>UMKM01062927.1_pt1 | contig 18065 bp, 16 predicted proteins | sample 1966331 | NCBI WGS metagenome assembly UMKM01 (sample SAMEA4836176, study PRJEB28245) | human gut metagenome | biome: gut microbiome; material: fecal sample | place: Denmark | collected 2008 | reverse complement strand
TTTGACTATATCCATCTGAGTATGAAGGAAGATTCCCAGATTCTGGTGGTATCCATGATCGTAGGTGCCATTGGAATGATCTGGGGGATGCTGATGCAGCTGCCGTTTTCTCTTGATATCGCACTGGCGATCATGCCGTTTTTCTACTGGGGTTATCGGATGAAACGGATGGATCTGACGAAGTCTCCATTGAAAAAGGCACTGATCTGGGGTGTGATCTGGATTGTGACATTGATGATTACCGTGCCGGACTGGGAAATACGGATTTATCTGGAGCTGGCAAACCGCCGGTATCCGTTGTTCCCAATCTGTTTTATTACAGCTGTGGCAGGAACGATGTGTATCAGCGAACTCAGTGTTATTTTCTGCAAAGCAAAACATCTGGTAAAACCAATCGTGTTCCTGGGCAGAAATTCTCTGTATCTGCTGTGTGTACACATTCTGGATGGCAACTGGGAGTCTGTGTGGCATGTGGAAGGACATCAGTTCCACACGGCCCTGCGGCGCTGTGTGGCAGATATTATCGTATTTCTGGTAGTGATGCTGGTGCTGACTGCCTGGAAAAAAATCCGGCGGTCCATACAGACAAAAAAAGCACAAAGCTGTGCATGATAGGATAATCGTATGAAAAAGAAAATATATATACAGATACTGGGTGTCATTGCCTGTCTGGCTGTAGTGGCGATGCATGTCAACGGATGCTTCTGGCAGTTCAGCTATGACAGGTACTGGATCACCGCAAATATTATAGAGTGCATCTGCTATTTTGCAGTGCCGATCTTCTTTATGATATCAGGTGCAACGTTACTGAATTACAGAAAACGTTATACCACAGCGGTATTTTTCAAAAAAAGATTTGGAAAAACGCTTGTTCCGTTTCTGATTTGGTCTGTGATTTCTGCGATCTGGTATTATATCGTATATCACGCAAGACCGGAGGGCATCCGGGAAGTGGTGGATGGAATTCTGAATACAAGATATGTGGATATTTACTGGTTTTTCCCGGCTTTGTTTTCCGTATATCTGTGTATCCCGATCCTGTCCTGTATTCCGGAGAAGTACAGAAAGCGGATCTTTGGCTATGCGATCCTGGTGTATTTTGTTCTGGAAGCACTGGCACCGCTTGTATGTAATCTAATGCATATTGAATTTAATGAGGGATTTGGAATGCCGGCTGTGGGCGGATATCTGATCTACACGCTGCTGGGATACTGGATCGATAATTATGAGCTGTCGAAAAAATGGCGTTGCGTTATCTACGCCGCTGCCTTGGGAGGTTTCCTCTTGATGCTTGTGGGAACACAGATTCTGTCCCTGAAGAACGGAACCGTGGATACAACATTTAAGGAGTATCGGAATGTTCCGTGTATTCTGTACTCTACCGGAATATTTCTGTTTTTTAAGAATATAAAAAATGAGAAAGCGTTGGGCTGCCTTGCAAAACTGACCGCACCATTTTCATCGTTGACTTTTGGTATATATCTGGTACACTTCTATTTAGTACAGATGGTGGCAATCTATCAGATATTTCCAATCACCAGCATCAAGTACCGGATCTTTGGAACGATTGCAATCTTCCTGATCTCCGCTGTGGCAGTCAGAATCCTGCAGATGATTCCGGTCATCAGGAAAGCGATTCCATCCTGATCAGGTGTGAGATCAGATGCAATGGGATATTGGAATGCAAAGGTACACGGAATTGTGAAAGAAAAAGTTTGCGTGTACATGTAAGTAAATGGAGGAACAAAACATGAAATTAAAAAAACTCAGTGTCGGACTTATGACAGCTGTTCTGACAGCAGGATTACTGGCTTCTCCGGCCATGGCATCAGAAGTGACAGATGCAGCTTCGGTACAGAACGGAACCGTAACGGTACAGGCTGCCGCAACAGAAAATGGCACTGCCGGAACCGGAACATCAGATGATATTCAGGGAGAAATCAAAGACACCGGAAAAGATGACGGTAAAGGAGATACTGGAAAAGAAGATACCGGCAAGGATGACGGCAAAGGAGATACCGGAAAAGATGACGGTAAAGGAGATACTGGAAAAGAAGATACCGGCAAGGATGACGGTAAAGGAGATACCGGCAAAGACGATATGGGCAAAGATGACGGCAAAGAGGATGAAGCTTTTACCGGTTTGAAAGAGATTGATGGTATCTGGTGGTATCTCACCGAAGGTGATGTAGATGAATCTTATACCGGTCTGGCAGAGAACGCATACGGCTGGTGGTATGTAGAAAACGGACAGGTAAACTTTGACTATTTCGGACTTGCTAATAACGAAAACGGCTGGTGGTATGTCCGTGGTGGCGGAGTTGCATTTGATTATGTCGGATTCCAGGCAAATGAAGCCGGCTGGTGGCGCATTGAAGGCGGAAAAGTCAACTTTGAGGCAAACGGTCTCATTCCGAATGAAAATGGCTGGTGGTGTGTCCAGGGCGGCAGAATCAACTTCGATTACACCGGATTGGCTGAAAATGAAAATGGCTGGTGGTATGTCCAGGGCGGAAAAATAAACTTTTCTTACAGTGGTCTGGTACCGAATGAAGCAGGCTGGTGGAAAGTAACCAACGGAATGGTCGATTTCGGGTTCCATGGCATTACAAATAATGAAGTCGGCTGGTGGTACTTACAGAATGGCTGCATTGATTTCGGCTACAATGGACTGGCACAAAACGAAGCAGGCTGGTGGAAAATCACCGGAGGCATGGTAGACTTCAACTATACCGGAATGGTACAAAACGAAGCCGGCTGGTGGTATGTAGCCGGAGGACTGGTAGATTTTAACTATAATGGAATCGGGTCCAACGAAGCAGGCTGGTGGAAATTTACCAACGGTCAGGTGGATTTCGGATTTAACGGCATGGCGGGCAATGCCGCGGGCTGGTGGAAATTTAACGGTGGAAAAATTGATTTTACTTTTAATGGAATCGCACCGAATGAGAGTGGTTCCTGGTATTTCCGCGGAGGACAGCTTCAGTTTGGTTACAGTGGAACCGTGCAGTGGATGGGACTGAATTGCACGATCTCCGGCGGTAAATTAGTACCGGTGGGCGTTTCTGGTGCCATTGCTTCCAGGGCAGCTTCTGCGAATAGTGATACAAACTGGCTGATCGTGACAGATACCAACGCCTGCAGAACTGTTGTATTTTACGGTCAGAACGGCTGTTGGACAGCAGTGAAGAACCTGTCCTGTACACCGGGTAAAAATTCCACACCAACCGTAACCGGCGACTTCAAAGTAACCGGTCGTGGAAAATCTTTCGGTACCGATACATATACCTGCTGGTATTATACACAGTTCTACGGAGATTATCTCTTCCATTCTGTTATTTATAATCATGGAAGTATGAGCAGTATCCAGGACGGACGTCTCGGCATGAAACTGTCTCACGGATGTGTCAGACTTGCGATCAATGAAGCAAAATGGATCTATGATACGATTCCAAACGGAACAAGAGTCAGAATTTATTAAGCAAGGAGCGGCAAAATCTATTTCTGACAGTCGCATCATTGGATATAGGTGAAGAAAATGAAAAGCATCGGATGTAATACCGGTGCTTTTCCTGTTTATCTCAGTCGAGAAGACTCCCACTTCTGCAAGTGGCGAGTAATAACAAGTCTTTCTCAGTGGGAGTACAATCTCCGACTGAGATAAACGCTCCGCGAGGATGTGAAGTGATTCTGAGAAGAATATGTCAGCTTTCGCTGACCAGAATCACGCACCAAGTCTCACGTGCGTTCGACTTGAATTCACCCCAATTTCTGCGTATACTGTAAGAGTGACAGAAGTATAACAAGGGTTAATAAAGAAGAGACGGAGGAGAAACAGGTTTTGAAAAAGAAAAATAATATGGTGGAGTTGTGCCGATTTCTAGCGTGTTATGTCATTTTTTCCTATCATGCAGGCGGAAGATTTACGACCGGATGGATTTTTGTGGAGTTCTTCTTTATGCTGTCCGGGTATTTTGCCATCAAACATCTGGTGCGGATGGAAGGAAAGATTGAGAATAAGGCAACCTATCCGATTCAGTATACGATCGACAAATTCAAGCGTTTACTGCCGTATACGACCGTGGGATTTGTGGCAGACTGCATAATCTCTGCCTGGAAATATCAGTTTACAGGCATGGAACTTGTGAAATGGATCCTGTATCTGCCGGTAAATCTGTTCTATCTGGCAGGAACAGGTATGATGCCGGCGGATGTTCCTATTTCCGACACGGTACAGACTTCTTATATCATGGGTGGTGCTCTGTGGTATATCTGTGCGATGTTTGTGGCAATGCCAGTGATGATGTATCTGTATCTGTACCTGGGAAAGAAGATTGGTCCGTGGCTTATCAGTTTTCTGCCGATGCTGCTATATGGATACCTGATTATCTGTGATGGTACCGTAAATGGCTGGCATGCGGATCATGGAGCTTTTCTGGCAGTAGATCTGCGTGCACTTGCCGGCATGCTGGCAGGCGGACTCATCTACGTTCTGTCTGAACGGATCAGACGGTACCGTTATAAACCGGTTGGAACAGCATTACTTACACTGGCAGAATTGTCTCTGCTGGCATTTGTGCTGTGTTTTGCATGCACAAGTGGATTTTCCCAGGATGGTCTGCTCATTGGCTGCTTTATCCTTCTGCTGAGTCTGATGCTGTCCGGAAAATCACTGACAGCAAGGATCCAATTGCAGCCGCTGATATGGCTTGGGACGCTCAGCCTTCCAATCTACTGTATCCATGAAGCGGTGATCATCAGCTTCTGGGGATATGAGATAGAAAAATGGAACATGTTCCTGATTATATTTGTGGCGGCATTGATTCTGCACCTGCTGGTAAAACTTGGAAAACCATTGTTTGGGGCACTGGGCCGTGGTTTAAAAAAACTATGCTGTTATCCGGAACAGGATGCGTAAATCTTTACGAAATTATTAAAAAATCTTGAAAAAATTCATAAGAAATTATATAATATTTATTAATGTGAATAAAAAAGATATTTAAAAATGAGGGGTTACCGCAAAGATGAATTTTTCAGGAAAGAAAGTAATGGCATCTGCGCTGGCTGGTATTGTAGTAGCAGGGATGCTGGTGTCACCGGCTTATGCAGGTACAGCAAAAACAGCAAAAACAGCAAAAACGACAAAGTCTGCGAAGTCTGAGAAAAAGGAAGAAACAAGGAATGGATTTCAGCTGGATGACAAAACCGGTGAATGGCACATGTATGTGGATGGCGAGATAGCCAAAGATTATTACGGAATCGATCAGAACATCTATGGATGGTGGCGGATCGAGCAGGGTGATGTCAATTTTGACAGCATGAGTGTGGAAGCAAATCCGTATGGATGGTGGAAATTAAACGGTGGTAAAGTAGATTTTGATTATACAGGTCTTGCTGCAAATGAGTATGGCTGGTGGTATATTCATGAAGGAATGGTAGATTTTGACCATTTCGGTCTGGAGCAGAATGAGTATGGCTGGTTCCGTATTGAGAGCGGAAAAGTAAACTTTGATTTTAACGGACTGGCTGCCAATGAATATGGCTGGTGGTATCTGCAGGGGGGCAGAGTAGATTTTGACTATACCGGACTTGCATCCAATGAAAACGGAACCTGGTATGTACGGAACGGTCAGATTGATTTTTCCTATAACGGTCATGTAAAAATCGATGGAAAACAGTATCTGGTAAAAGGCGGACAGGTTTCCCAGGAAGCGTATATATGGCCACTGGACGGCTACACCAGATTAAGTGATACATTCGGCGAGCGTATCTGCCCGTTCCACGGAAAAGAATTTCATGATGGAGTTGATATTCCGGCACCGGGAGGAACAAATATTATGGCAAGCGCTTCCGGTGTTGTTACAAAAGCAACTTACAGTTCAAGCTTTGGAAATAATATCACCATCGATCATGGAAACGGTGTAGAGACGATGTATCTGCATTGTTCCGCACTGGCTGTCGAAGAAGGCGATCATGTGGAGCAGGGACAGGTTATCGCGTATGTCGGAACCACAGGAAGTTCCACCGGCAATCATCTGGATTTCCGCTTTAAGGTAAATGGAGAATATGTAGATCCTTTGAGTATGGTACAGCCGTAAAAAAGAATAGAAGCATCTGTAACAGGATGATTTGAGAAAAGCAAAGCTCTTGCTGCCAGAGAATGTCTGGCAACAAGAGCTTTTCCTTATCGGAAAGTAATTTATTATGGAAAAATTTATAGGATTTTAACAATGCATTTTCACAAGGTCAATGAAATACTGATGGATCCGGGTATCATCCGTCATCTCCGGGTGAAATGCCAGCCCGATCTGATTCTGATACTGGGCTGCTACGATGTGTCCGTCTACTTCGGACAGAATAATCACATCATGAGTCTGATTTTCATGTTCCTCATTTGTTACAGAGGAAGGAACAGATTTGCAGTCGTCAACAGAGTCTGCGGTGTCTGCCATATCCGTAATATACGGTGCCCGGATAAAAACCATCGGATAGTCTCCGATACCTTTGACATCAGCCGTGGTCATAAAACTGGAAAGCTGTCTGCCGTAGGCATTCCGTCTGACCGTGACCGGCATCGTTCCAAGATGCGGCGTTTCTTTTTCACCGATATGTTCCGCCAGCAGGATCAGACCTGCGCAGGTGGCCAGCACCGGAAGTCCATTTTTGATCATGTCTCGTAGCGCTTCCTTCATATCCAGTTTCTCCAGCAGCTGTCCCTGAACGGTGCTTTCGCCGCCGGGGAGAATGATACCGTCGATACCGGACAGAGCAGCTTTTTTTCTTATTTCGATACAGGGGATCCCGAGCTTTTCCAGCATATGTTCATGCTCGATGAAAGCACCCTGTACGGCAAGTACGGCGATGGTCATTTCTATTTACCCCGCTCTTCCATAATGATCTGAATTTCACTTGGATTAATACCAACCATCGCTTCACCGAGATCTTCGGACAGTTCTGCAATGAGTTTTGCATCCGTATAGTTGGTAACTGCCTGGACGATGGCGGATGCACGTTTGGCAGGATTGCCGGATTTGAAGATTCCTGAGCCGACAAAGACACCTTCTGCACCAAGCTGCATCATCAGAGCTGCATCAGCCGGAGTTGCTACGCCGCCGGCTGCAAAGTTTACGACCGGAAGTTTGCCGTTTTCGTGTACATACAGTACCAGCTCATATGGAACCTGGAGCTGTTTTGCCTCCTCGAAAAGTTCATCTGTACGCATGGAAGTGATGCGACGGATATCCGCATTCATTTTCCGCATGTGACGGACAGCCTGAACGACATCACCGGTACCAGGTTCTCCCTTGGTACGGATCATAGATGCACCCTCATTGATGCGGCGGAGCGCTTCTCCGAGATCTCTCGCGCCACAGACAAAAGGTACCTGGAACTGTGTCTTATCAATATGATATACATCATCAGCCGGAGACAGAACTTCGGATTCATCAATATAATCAATCTCGATCGCCTGCAGTAGCTGCGCCTCTACGAAATGTCCGATACGGCATTTCGCCATGACCGGAATGCTGACTGCTTCCTGGATCCCTTTGATCATTTTCGGGTCACTCATGCGGGAAACACCACCGGCGGCGCGGATATCTGCCGGGATACGCTCCAGAGCCATGACAGCGCAGGCACCGGCTGCTTCTGCGATCTTTGCCTGCTCCGGTGTGGTAACATCCATGATGACACCGCCTTTTAACATCTGAGCCAGGCCTTTGTTTAATTCATATTGTTTTTTGTCCATTTGTAAAATCCTCCATATATTTTAATTCTTTTTTGTTTTTGCAATCCGCACAGATTGTGATCGCTATGCTGTATAAGTGATTTGTAATCATTGTGATTGCCATTTGCTGATGCCTATTATATAATGGAACTGGTTATAAAAAAATAATCAAACTGATAAAAAAACAGATGTCAGACAGGGGGAGAAGCTATGCTGACGTATGTCTTTGAACATAATGATGTACCGCTTTATGAGCAGGTGTATCAATGTATGAAACACGATATTATAACGGGGGTTTTACAGCCGGGGGAGAAACTGCCATCCAAGCGGACCTTTGCGACCCACAATGGCATTAGTACCATAACGATCCAGAATGCTTATGACCAGTTGATCAGTGAGGGCTATATTTATACCATTCCAAAGAAAGGGTATTATGTGTCGGATATCGAAGAGATAAAACGGATTCCGAAAGAGAGTCATATTTCACTGGATATTCGTGTGCCGGCGGAACCGGTGAGATATGACATTGATCTGTCCGGAAATAAGGTAGATTCGGAACGGTTTCCGTTTTCTGTCTGGGCGAAACTACTGAGGGAAGCAATGTCCACTCGCAGCAGGGAACTGATGAAAGTTTCTCCCACAGGCGGAATTTATGAACTGCGAAAAGCCATTGCAGAATATCTGAAGTCCTTCCGCGGGATGCTGGTGGATGCGAATCAGATCGTCATGGGAGCCGGAACCGAGTATTTGTATGGTATGCTGGTGCAGCTGCTTGGAAATGACAGGGAATATTGTATTGAAAATCCGGGATATAAAAAACTGGTACAGATTTATCAGCAACATCAGATCATTTGCCGCTATGCGGACATGGACGAGGACGGGATTACCGTAGAAGGGCTGCGAAAATCAGGAGCTGACATTGCACATATCAGTCCGGGGCATCATTTTCCAAGTGGGATTACCATGCCTGCGCACCGAAGATATGAAGTTTTGGCCTGGGCCAATGAAAAAAATGGGCGTTATATCATTGAGGATGATTATGACAGTGAATTTCGTCCAAATGGAAAGCCCTTGCCGACACTTTTCAGTATGGATGCCTGTGAAAAAGTGATTTATATGAATACATTTTCCAAATCATTGACGCCGACGATCCGTATCAGTTACATGATCCTGCCGGTACATCTGGCAAATCAATTTTACCGGCAGCTTTCTTTTTATTCCTGTACGGTGTCAAATTTTGAGCAGTATACGCTGGCAGCCTTTATTAATCAGGGGTATTTTGAAAAACATATCAACCGGATGCGGCTTTTTTACAGCAGACAGCGCAAAAGGCTGATCGAGGCGATTGAACACAGCTCCCTGAAGGAAAAATGTCGGATTATTGAAAATGATTCAGGATTACATTTCCTGCTGTATTTGCAGACAGAATGGTCAGACCAGTGCCTTTCGGAACAATTAAAGCAGCAGGGAATAAAAATGCGTCCGCTGTCAGAATATTTCCTGACAGCAGAAAACAGCCGGGAGCATTATTTTATCATTAATTATTCCTGTGTAGATCTGGAAAAGATACCGGAAGCCTGTGAAAGGATCCGTCAGCTGTTGTCAGAAAAAAATACATAATAAGGGAAGAAAAAGGAGCAACGATGAAAAACATATTGATGATAGGAACCGGAGGCACCATTGCCTCCAAGCAGACAGAATATGGACTGGCGCCGGGTCTTTCCGCAGAAGATATTTTAAATTATATTCCGGCAGTCAGCAAAATCTGTGAGGTAGATTCCCTGCAAGTATGCAATCTGGACAGCACGAATGTGACACCGGAGCACTGGAAGCTGCTGGTAAAGACCGTGCAGGAAAATTATGACAGATATGATGGATTTGTCATCTGTCATGGTACGGATACGCTGGCATACACAGCAGCCGCGCTGTCTTATATGATCCAGAATTCCAGGAAACCGATTGTTATTACCGGGGCACAAAAGCCGATTGAGATGGATGTGACAGACGCAAAAACAAACCTGCTGGACAGTTTCATTTATGCATCTGACAACGATTCACAGGATGTCAACATTGTGTTTGACGGAAAAGTCATTGTCGGAACAAGAGCCAGAAAAGAGCGGGCGAAAAGCTACAATGCATTTTGCAGCATTAATTTCCCATATCAGGCGGTGATCCAGGATGGTATGCTCGTGCGCTATATCACAGAAATGCCATATACCGGACCGGTGCGGTTCTACTATGAGATGAAAAACAGCGTCTATGTGCTGAAGCTGATTCCGGGCATGCAGCCGGATATTTTGCCATATCTGTTTGAACGGTATGACTGTCTGGTGGTAGAGAGTTTTGGTGTGGGTGGAATACCGGAGTCACTGCTGGATGAATTTTATACGCAGATGAACAAGTGGAAAGATAAGGGGAAAATCCTTGTCATGACGACCCAGGTGGCCAATGAGGGCAGTAATATGACGGTGTACGAAGTCGGAAAAAAAGTAAAACTGGATTTTAAAATTTTGGAAGCTTACGATATGACGCTGGAAGCAACGATCACAAAAATGATGTGGCTCATGGGAATGGGAGATCAGACCTTTGAGGAAATGAAGCGGGATTTTTACCGGTTGGTGAATCATGATATCTTGTTTACAAAACGCATGGAAGGAGAATTTCGCTAAAAAACAAGAATCACATAAAAGAGGATTCGTGCATTTCTATATAGCAATTTCGGAAACAGTTTTCTTTGAAATTTCTGTGTGGTATGATAAAGAAAATTATAAGCGAGAACGTCGCAGCATCATTGTAGAATGTGGAGGATTGGAAATATGGAAAAAAACATTGATATTGCAGCACTTGGCGAATTATTGATTGATTTTACAGAAGCTGGAACAGGTGCAGATGGTATGCGTTTGTTTGAACAGAATCCAGGTGGAGCTCCGGCAAATCTGCTGACGGTTGCCAGCCATATGGGTTATCGGACAGAATTTATCGGAAAAGTTGGAAAAGATATGCATGGTGCATTTTTGAAAAAGACTCTGGAAAAAGAAAATATTGGTGTTTCTAACCTGATTGAAGATGATCATTATTTCACAACACTGGCATTTGTAGCCATTGATGAAAATGGTGAGCGTGAATTTTCCTTTGCGAGAAAACCGGGTGCAGACACACAACTGCGTGCGGATGAACTGGACAAAGAACTTTTGCAAAACTGTAGAATTTTTCATTTTGGTTCCCTGTCCCTGACAGACCAGCCGGCAAAGGATGCGACCGTAGCGGCAGTAACCTGTGCAAAAGAAGCAGGTGCATTGATCTCTTATGATCCGAATTATCGTGCAACTCTGTGGAGCAGCGAAGCAGAAGCAGCTGAAAATATGAAATCCATGATTTCTTATGCAGATGTCATGAAAGTATCCGATGAGGAAAGCCTGCTTCTTACCGGGGAGACAACCTATGAAGCCGCAGCAGACAAACTGCTTGCGATGGGACCGAAACTCATTGCAGTAACTCTTGGCAGCGAAGGTGTACTGATGGCGACCAAAGAGAAAAAAGAGCGCATGAAAGGATTCTCTGTACAATCTGTAGATACAACTGGTGCAGGTGATTCTTTCTGGGGCGGTACGTTAAGTGCATATTTATCATTGGAAAAACCAATTGAATCTTTGACATGGGAAGAAATTCACCATTGTGCCGTATGTGGAAACGCAACTGCAGCACTCTGTGTGCAGAAACGTGGTGGAATTCCGGCAATCCCGACCAAAGAGGAAGTGGAGCAGATGTTAGCAGAAAAAGTATGTTAAACTCTGGTGAGCGGTTGCAGCAGCCGATTGCAAGTGTCTGCTTTACACGAAAGTATAACAAAGGAAAGACATCAATATGGGAAAAAAAGTATTAGTAGTAGACGATGAAAAAGAAATTGCAGATTTGGTAGAAGTGTACCTGAAAAACGACGGCTATGAGGTGCTGAAATTTTATAATGCCACCGATGCCCTGCACTGTGTAATGGAAGAACAGGAACCGGATCTGGCACTTTTGGATGTAATGCTCCCGGACATGAGTGGCTTTACACTTTGCCAGAAAATCCGTGAAAAATACCTGTTCCCAATTATCATGCTGACAGCAAAGGTTGAGGATATGGATAAAATTACCGGTCTGACACTTGGTGCAGATGACTATATCACGAAGCCTTTTAATCCGTTGGAGTTGATGGCGCGGGTAAAAACACAGCTGCGCCGTTATACCCGGTACAATCCCGGAAGTATGGAACCGGAAGAAACATTGCCGGCAGACGAGATCGACATTCGCGGTCTGCAAATCTGTAAAAATAAACATAAATGCACCTTAAATGGGGTGGAATTAAACCTGACACCAATCGAGTTTGATATTTTGTGGTATCTGTGTGAGCATCAGGGAAAGGTAGTATCTTCCGAGGAGCTGTTTGAGGCAATCTGGAAGGAAAAATATCTGGACAACAACAATACGGTTATGACACATATTGCCCGTCTGCGTGAAAAAATGCAGGAGCCGGCGCGAAAACCGAAATATGTAAAAACGGTCTGGGGCGTGGGATACACGATCGAATAAGATGGTATATTGCAGAAATAGAAAAAATAGTGTTTTTTACATAGTAGCAATATGAGGAATGAATTCGTGTGTTGCAGTAGGTAAGGGGATGCATATGGAGCAGAAAAAGAGTGATACGAATAGAAAATATCTGCGCACGCAGCTTACAGGCCAGGTGTTTGGAAACTATATCCTGGCTTTAGTGATATATGTGTCAGCTCTATTCGCAATATTGGCAATCGGTTGGTCAGTAAGCATCAACATCTCATGGCAGCCGAGCAGCATTTATTATTTGTTGCAGTGGGTAAAAGAATGGATCATTGCCATTATGAGTATATTGATCCTGATCGGATGGATTGTTATTACTTTGCGGTTTATGACACGCCCGCTGCGTTATCTGGATGAACTGGTGGATGCATCGGAAAAACTTGCCAATCCGGGAGAAGAACCGATCCGGTTATCCAGAGCAATGAAAAGTGTGGAAGATGAACTGAATCTGGTGCGGGAAGGTGCTTTGCGAAATGCTATGCTGGCAAAAGAGGCAGAACAGCGAAAAAATGATCTGATCGTTTATCTGGCGCATGATCTGAAGACTCCGTTGACCAGTGTGATCGGTTATCTGACATTATTGCGGGATGAACCACAGATTTCAGAGGAAATGCGAAGTCGTTATACAGGGATTGCGCTGGATAAAGCAGAGCGTCTGGAAGATCTGATCAATGAATTTTTTGATATTACACGATTTAATCTGACCAATATTCAGCTGGAGCCGGAGCGCGTCAATATCAGTCGTATGCTGGAGCAGATCGGGTTTGAATTTCATCCGATTCTGGCAGAAAAAGATCTGAAACTGGAAACGGAGATCAAGCCGAATGTGGAAATCCTGTGCGATCCGGATAAACTGGCACGGGTATTTGATAATCTGTTGCGCAATGCGGTGAATTACAGTTATGCGGGCACGACCATTTATCTTTCTATGGATTATGAGCCGATAAAAGATGAAGTGAAAATATGTGTGGAAAATCATGGAAAAACAATTTCACCGGATAAATTGGACCGAATCTTTGAACAGTTTTTCCGTCTGGACAGTTCGCGAAGATCTTCCACTGGTGGTTCCGGTCTGGGACTTGCTATTGCGAAGGAAATTGTGGAATTGCATCACGGAACGATCACGGCAGAAAGTGAAAATGAGAGTATTCGATTTACGGTAGTGCTGCCGGGTGTTCCGGAGAATCTGTGGTAAAACAAAATTGAACGCATAAAAATTGCAAATAAAAGAAAACTATGTTCCTGCATTCTGTCTGTAAGAAAATCGTAAGGATTTCGGGAGAAAAACACAAGAAGCAGGAAAGAAAACCTAAAAGTATGAAAAGCTTTGTTTTGGTACGATAAGCGTATCAAAGCAAGGCTTTTTTTATCTCGTTGGAGAAGACTCCCACCTCTATAGGTGGCGAGTAAAAATGAAATTTGTCTCAGTGGGAGTCCAATCTCCAACTGAGATAAAAGCCTCCGGCGGATTGCAGGGATGCGCAGATGAAATATGTCAGCAAAGCTGACGCGCATCCCGCAGCAAGTACGCCGGTGGCGTACTTGAATGGATAATATGAAAAATAGAAAGCGAAAAAGAAAAGAGGATAAAAAAATGAGCGAAAAATACAGAAAAAAAGTGAAAGTAGCAGTTATTTTTGGAGGATATTCCTCCGAGTACAGTGTGTCTCTGGAGTCATCTAGTGCTGTGATAAAAAATTTGGACCCGGAAAAATATGAAGTGCTTCCGGTTGGAATCACAAAAGAAGGACAGTGGTTTTCTTATACAGGCCCAGTGGAAAATATTGAAAATGATACCTGGCAGCAGTCCGAATACTGCACACCGACTATGATTTCACCGGATCGAAATACACATGGTCTGGTGCTTCTTGGAGAAGACGGTGCAAAAACAATGCCGATCGATGTGGCGTTTCCGGTCATGCATGGAAAAAATGGTGAGGATGGAACCATTCAGGGTCTGATTACCATGGCGGGAATTCCGCTGGCAGGATGTGGTATTCTGGCATCTGCTCTGTGTATGGACAAAGACCGTGCGCATCTGGTGGCAGAGGCAGCTGGTGTCCGTGTACCGAAAGCAATGGTGCTGACGCAGGGAGATGACCGGAAGATGGCAGTTGATTTTGCATTGAAAACTGGCTATCCGGTGTACGTCAAACCAGTAAAAGCAGGTTCTTCTTACGGTGTGACAAAAGTGGAAAAACCGGTGGAACTGCAGTCTGCGATTATCAAGGCGTTTCAGTATGACGATGAAGTTATCATGGAAGAAAACATCGATGGATTTGAAGTTGGATGCGCTGTTCTTGGCAATCGCAACCTGATTACAGGGGAAGTAGATGAAATTCAGCTTTCCGGTGGATTCTTTGATTTTACCGAAAAATATACTTTGAAAACATCTGAGATTCATGTTCCGGCGCGGATTGAATTAAGAAAAATGCAGGAAATCAAACAGACCGCAAAGACAATTTACCAGGCACTTGGATGTCGTGGTTTTGCCAGAGTGGACATGTTCCTGACACCAGATGGCGAGATCGTATTTAACGAAGTAAACACGATTCCGGGATTTACGGAGCACAGCCGTTATCCGGGTATGATGAAGGCAGCAGGACTTGAGTTCCCGGAGATTTTGGAACGGATCATTCGTCTGGCAATGGAGTAATGAAAGCTGCATCGCAGCGATTTTGCGAATGGGGTGCTAAATAGTTACAAAAGTGATTTTATAAAGTGAGTTTGAGAGCAGAAAAATGTAAAAGTGAAATGTGAGTAGAAAGGAGCAGCAACATGGAATTAAAAGTAAAAGCAGATGAGGGTCAGCAGATCTGGCTTTCAAAGGAAGATATTTATCATGGAAGTCTGATTCTGGTCAATGCGGCGTATGCGTATCTGGAAAATACCGGAAACAAGCAGTATTTAGACGAAATATTACAGCCAGTGTTAAAGCAGCGGGAAAAAGATTTTTCCACAAAAGATACCACAAGGATAGAAACTGCCTTGCCGGAAATAGCTGAACGATCGGAACAGAATTCTGAAGAATTTAACATGGATATTTATGACATGAAATTGCAGCGCAGAGCCGTCATTTTATTAAACGAACTGATGGAAAAAATGCATGGTTGGGAGCATATCGTTCCGGTGAGCGCATGGAGACCGCATAAAGAGCAGCAGAGTATCTGGGATACGTCCATGCGTGAGAGTGGACGGGAGTTTACGGAAACCTATGTAGCTGTTCCGGGACACAGTGAGCATGAAACCGGGCTTGCCATTGATCTGGGATTAAAACAGGATGTCATTGATTTTATCCGACCGGAATTTCCATATGAGGGTATCTGCCAGCGATTCCGGCAGCTTGCACCAAAATACGGATTTATTGAGCGCTATCCAAAGGGGAAAGAAGAGGTGACCGGAATTGGTCAGGAGCCATGGCACTTCCGTTATGTGGGCATGCCGCATGCGGAAATCATGACAGAAAAAGGCATGGTTCTGGAAGAATATATGGAGTTCCTGCGTGGTTATGAGTACGGAAAAAATCCATACCGTTACTGCAGTCAGGGAAAAGAAATATGGATTTCTTATCTGAATGCCGGTCAGTCAGAGCAGATCTGTCTGGATGCAGACCACAAAACACCGCGAGTGATTTCCGGTAATAACGTAGATGGATTTGTTATCACGGAATGGAGAACTTGTCGTGGGTAAACAGGGCGGTCTTGACCGCTACCGACTGATTGCGGCATTTCTGGTCATTGCGATTCACACGTCACCGCTGTTGTCTGTGAACGAAAATGCAGATTTTTTTCTGACACGGATTTTTGCCCGGATGGCAGTTCCGCTGTTTCTGATGATCACAGGACGTTATGTGGCAGCAAAATTCTGGGAAAATGATCCGGATGAGAAAGGTAGTTCCGCAGCAGTGTTACTCCATTTTTTGAAAAAAATTGCGATTTTGTATGGTATTTCTGTCGTACTGTATCTTCCGGTGGGAATGTATGCAGGTCACTACAAACAAATCACTGTGACAGGAATTTTTCGCATGCTGGTATTTGACGGAACTTTTTATCATCTGTGGTATTTTCCGGCATGCATGCTGGGCATGGTGATCGTGTGGGGCTGTAGCAGAATTGGGAAAAATCATCAGCGTGAAATTAAAAATAACGAAGACAGAAATGATGCAAATAATGTGATTTTTGTAAGTAGGAATCATGCAAATAGAAATGATGTGAAAGAAAAAATATTGGCTCAGATATCAGATGTAGGTTTCCGAATTACATTTGTGATTGTAATCATTCTCTATATATTAGGTCTTCTGGGAGACAGCTATTATGGACTGACAACACAGATTCCCGTGTTAAAGACTATGTATGACGGAATGTTTCAGGTATTTTCTTATACAAGAAACGGTATTTTCCTGGTGCCGATCTTTCTGATGATCGGTGTCTGGTTTGCAAAGGTTGAACGGGAAAATACAGTGCAAAATGATAGTTACTGGGAAATGTCAGAACCAAAACGCTGGAATCGGAAGCGCGCGGGACTCGGATTACTCATTAGTCTGGTGCTCATGACAGTAGAGGGATTTGCACTGCATGCGGCAGATTGGCAGCGGCATGACAGCATGTATGTGATGCTTCCCATCGTGATGATATTTTTGTACATCTGGATCTGTGCCAAACCACAGGAACCATCAAAAAAACTGCGTAGCCTGTCGACATGGATCTATATTTTACATCCGGCGGTAATCGTGGTAGTGCATGCATTGCCGGGCAGTCTGGGAAAAGAAATTGCCGGAAACAGTCTGCTGAATTATGTGGCAGTAGTAATTGGAACCTGTATCATATCCATCTTTGGAATGTATGTTACGCACCAATTTGACTTGCATGTCAGAAGAAATAAATGATTGGAATTAAAGTTAAGAAGGAAAAAATATGTGGAAGCAAAAAGAGCAGAAACAAATTGAGAAAGATATAATACAAAGAAAAGAATTGCGATATGGATATCTGATTCCGTCCGACTGGAATTATGAAAAAATGAATCAGACAAAATCGAAATCAGAATCAGCGGGGCATCGCGCATGGCTGGAAATTGATCGTAAGGCACTGGAGCATAACGTGTGTCTGTTCCAACGGTTGTTGCCAGATACGTGTCAGCTTATGCCGGCAGTGAAGGCGCAGGCATATGGATTGGGGGCAGTTCTGATCGCAAAAGAATTGAACCGCCTTGGTGTTCAGGCATTTTGTGTGGCAAGTGCAGAGGAAGGAATGGAGCTACGCAAGAACGGAATTGCAGGTGAAATCTTGATTCTTGGCTATACCGCACCGGAGCAGTTTGCTCTGTTACATACTTATCAGTTGACACAGACTGTCGTAGATTTTTCCTATGCAAAGCAGTTGAATCAGTCTGAAAAACCACTACATGTACATATTGCAGTAGACACTGGAATGCATCGTATCGGTGAGCGCAGTGAACATTTTGAGGAACTTTGTGCCATGTTTCAGATGAAACAGCTGGTGGTTGATGGAATATTTTCCCATCTGTGCGTATCGGATGGACAGAATGCTTCGGATCAGGCGTATACAAGGGCGCAGGCAGAATGTTTTCAGCAAATTGTACAGCATCTGGAAGAAAAAGGTTATGCTTGTGGAAAAAAACATCTGTTGGCAAGTTATGGGATTTTTTCCTATCCGGAATATGCATGGGATTATGCCCGTGTGGGTGTTGCCCTATATGGAACACTCAGCAATGATGCGGATAC
>UMKM01069111.1_pt1 | contig 18255 bp, 9 predicted proteins | sample 1966331 | NCBI WGS metagenome assembly UMKM01 (sample SAMEA4836176, study PRJEB28245) | human gut metagenome | biome: gut microbiome; material: fecal sample | place: Denmark | collected 2008 | reverse complement strand
CGAATACATCGCATCTCCCCGATTAACAGACAAGACATTGATTATAACGGATCCGATGCTGGCAACCGGCAGTTCTATGGAACTGGCCTACGAAGCATTGCGCACCAAAGGCCACCCGGCGCATATCCATGTCGCTTCCATCATTGCCAGCAAGCAGGCAATCGAATATCTCCAGCGTAAAATGCCGGACGACATCACGACTATATGGGTCGCGGCTGTCGATGACGAACTAGATGATCATTCTTACATCGTTCCGGGACTGGGAGACGCCGGCGATTTGTCCTATGGTGAAAAAGAATAAGATATGAATCTAACGGGGTAAAGTAAACCAGAAACGGGACCCCTTCCCTATCTCGGACTCTACCCCGATTTTACCGCCAACCTGTTCTATTATGCTCTTACAGATCGAGAGCCCCAAACCTGTCCCCTGCTTGAAACTGTTTCCTTTATAGAAACGGTCGAACACATGTCGCTGCACTTCCGGCGACATACCGTCACCGGTATCCGTCACAGAAAACTCAATCTCATCCCAGCGTATCTCGTAACCAAGCAGGATCGTTCCTTTGCTGGTGTGTTTGATGGCATTATTAATAAAGTTGGATATGATCTGTGTCAGCCTCACCTTATCACAACGCATGATATAGGAAGGCAAGTCCGGAACCACACAGAGCGCGACTTCAGCCGGTACTTTGATACGCATCGAAACGACCAGTTCTTTACATAGCTCCCGCAAGTCGACCTCGACAAGTTTCAATTCGATTATACCAGATTCTATCTTCGCCAGATCCAGCACATCGGAGATCAACTGTAACAACAGTTCATTGTTTTTTTGGATAATCTCGACAAACTGCTTCTTTTCCTCCGGATCGTCCGTATCGACCAACAACGTGGAAAAACCGACAATGGCATTCAGCGGAGTCCGGATCTCATGGCTCATATTGGCAAGGAATGCAGATTTCAAACGGTCGAGTTCTTCGGCTTTCTCACGCTGCTTCTGCGTTTCCTTCAGTTCGGTTATATCATAATTCACACAGATCATTTCAAGTCTGTCCGGATTAGTCGACTGGGTGTTCCGCATTACATTCACACGAGTCCAATGCCAACCTTCTCCATACTTCACCCTTAATTCCCGCCGAATACTATCACACTGTCCTTTCTTTACCTGTTCAAAGAAATTAAACATAACCTTCCGGTCTTCAGGATGGATCTGGCTATAAACACCTATGACTTCCGATAGCGGCACACCTTCTTTTTCTCCTAAATTCTGATACCATTGGTCGATAGCATACCCTTCACGAGTCAACAAATCAAATTTGGCATATCCAACTTTTGCAAAACGGCTGACCAGGCTGAAGAAATGTTCAAACTCCTCGATACGGTTATATGCGACCGCCTTATCTGTATTATCAAGATTAATAAACATATAATTAATCAGATCTCCATATATGTCATACAACATGCAGACTTTTGTGAAAATATCGATCGTACCATTCTTCATTGTCGGATAGAACCCTTTGTCCTCAATTGTGTTAAATGAATAATCCATGTGAAAAGAGACTGGCTCCCGACTAATCAGTTTTTCTCGTATTTCATCATTAATCATAGGATTTTCAAAGATATTAAGCCCCAAAACAGACTCTTTGGAAGGAAGGCCGAATATCTCGACATCCATATTATTCAAATCCACCAGATAGCCCTTCTTATCATACAACTCTATTCCGACCGGTATGTTGGTATAAATATTCCGAAGTAACTTTTCACTATGGTCCAAAGCTTCATTGGTACGGGCCATCTTCGTTATTATACTAATGATATTGGAAATAGACGACAACCATTGATAGTCCTCCAAGCTCCACATACGATACTTATCTACTATATCGATTCCCATATACCCCCAAGACTCACCTTTGATTATTAATGGAATTAAAATCAGAGAACAGGTTCGACGCGCTTTCAGGTAGCGCTTCTCCTCAACCGCTTCAGGAGGTAATTCATCCAGATTATTAATTAGGATAGGATATAAATTCCGTATTTTATGTGTAGACCAAGGTAACGTAGCAACCGGAATGTTTTGCAAAAACGGACGGACAGGCTCAACTCCCTCACTACACACCTCATATGTGCAGCCAATCTGCTTCTCATCCTCATATTCCATAATGTATACACGCCCCTTCGTATCGATCGAAAATAGAACCTCCGTAAGAGCCAAATGGATCGATTTATGCAAATCATTTGTCTGGATAAAAGAATGTAAGGCATGGGACAAACTCCCCAAATGCCTGAGAACACTATCAACCTGTCCATTCACGACAGGTCTATTCTCCTCCATTTCACTAAAAGGAATCAACTGTAAAATACCCAATACGGTCAACTTGCCATCGGAAGCCTTTTCACGTTTATAAATTTTTGTACGGACGAACCTATAACCATAGCAAGTCTTTATAGGGAAGATCTGTTCGTATATACCAATACCTTTAAAGAAAGCAAATTCGTTAGCGATACGATCCCGATAGTCTCCACGGATCAACAAAAAGAAATCTACTATGGATATTTTCGGACCATCCAACTCCAAGAGACTAATCAAATAGTCAGAACAGATATAACATCTTTCTTCAAAATCAGCTTTCCACCAGCCAACCTGAGCATTGTCTAATATTAATTGATACTGGTCTACATCCATGAATACGACTTCTTTATTATCCTTCATACAAAAGTCGTTATAATAAACCGAACTAACAAATTTTATTTTCCTTAATATTCAAGGATTTTCCACACACATTAATCATAAAAAAATAGCAACATAAGCTAATTTCTGCTTATGCTGCTATTTAACTATAGATAAAAAAACGTTATTTCAACTCTTTAATGCGAATATTACGGAACTTGACAGGAGAGCCATGACCTAAGAAACCGATATGTCCTTTCTTATTGAACAGGCCCGGATGTTCCTTATGATCGGCAGTACCGTTCTTTGTCGCTTCGCGGATATTGCCTTCCATGATTACCACCCCGTTGACCGTTACCTTGATGTTATCCCCATTAGCTACAATTTCTTCATAATTCCATTCACCCGCAGGTTTAAACGCACTATGATGTTCCGCCTTAGCCGGGATAATTCCATAAACGGAACCGTGATGCTGCAAAGGAGTAATATCCTTATAAATCGGATGTTCGCAATCCAGAATCTGGATTTCCATACCAACATAAGCGGCATCCCCTTCCATCGGGGTACGGATACCGACACCGTTATTAGCACCCGGCGTCAACTGGAATTCGAAACGGTACACGAAGTTGCCATACTCGTCTTTCGTATACAGGTTTCCACCATAGCTCTTGCTCGGTATCATGGAAATGCAACCGTCTTCCAGGGTATAATCAACCGTGTTACCTGTCCATTCATGCATATTCGTACCGTCAAACAGAACTTTAAAACCTTCCTTCTCTTCTTCGGCTGAAAGCTTGAACGGTTCCTTGCGTTCGAGTTCTTTTACATAAATATTCCGGTAATAAACCTTGCTGCCATGAGCCTGCAATTCAATCTGTTCGACCGGGAAGATCGGGAGCTTGCGATCCCAATAGTTTTCCAGAATCACATCATCCACCACTTTCTCTCCGTTCAGTACGACTGTCACACGGTCACCGACCATCTTGATGTAGAAACTGTTCCATTCACCCAACTTATTATCGGCCACTTTCGTCGGCTTGCTCTCGTTCATCTGGTTGTTGTATAATCCACCGGAACCGACTTGCGCTCCTACGTTTACACGCGAAGTATCCCATATCTGCACCTGAGGCGTACCACGCAAGTAAATACCGGCATCCGCTTCAGGACCGGCCGGATCAAGCATCCAGTCCACATACATTTCAAAATCACCGTATTGTTTTTCCGTGCACAGATTGTCACCCTTGCCATTGAATATCAGCATACCGTCTTCCACGCTCCAGCCTTTACGCATGACCTCATCGGCTTTCGCCTGCTCTTTGGCCAACTGTCCCGGTTTCATCTTCGCACGGGCAATCGGATTCTGTACCAGACCTTTCCAGCCGGTCAAATCCTTGCCATTGAACAAAGAAACGAATCCTTCACCTTGCGGCATCTCTGCCAGATGTTTCTTGATTGCTTCCCTTTGATAGCCGGCATCCGGATTGTCGAGCACCTCCATCACCTTATTCAACAGGGTACGGACATTCGCCCCCATATACTCCTTATTACCCAAAGCAATATTCATGACTGCATTGGCGGCCGCCTGTTGTACAGGTTTCTGATCCAGAAATTCGCCGGCATACAGCATACCCAAGAATGTTCCGGTTTTTTCAATCTGTTGTAAAATCGCGATCTTCTGTGCATCCGTTTTGGCAATTTCCATTGCCTTACGCAAGCTTAACAAACGGTTTTCACCTGTAAATGCCGGATTGGAAACCAGTTTCACATAAGTAGTGAGAGCCAGATCAAAATAGTTGGACGACGGGCTTTCCTTACAGATCGTATATAATTCGTCCGCCACTTCAATACCCTTCCAGTTCAACAGGGCTTCGAAGGCTGCATCCCTTTTGACACCCGTATTAGAACGGAAACCTTTCACGACTGTCGCCAGCGCATCCGGTTGTCCGGTAGAAGCCAACACCAGATAATACAAATAATCTTTATTGCCGGCCTGCAACATACGACGTGTCACCGTTTCGACCCGGTCGGCAACCGGAAGAGAGGACAATGCTGAAATAACAGCCCGCTGCATGGGAGGAACAGCCAATGCGTCAGCCGTTTCCAGCATACCGCACATATTGGTTATATCACGTTCTCCCACTACATCCTTCAAAGCCACATAAGCCGCGGCTTTCACTTCTGGAGAGCCTATCTGTATCTGATCAAGTACGGTATTGATATTGGCAGTAGCTTTGCGCATGGCCAACAACTCAAGTCCAGCTATTTTTCCCGCATTAGCAGCAGAAGAGACGGCCTTTGCCACTGCCCCGTCGATATCTCCAGGGAAGGCAGCCAAAGCATCCTGTCCCAACAGGACGACTTGCTTGTCATTGCTCTTCAGCAATTCGGCCAACGAAGGAATATAGGACTTATCGCCTATCTTCACCAATGTCCAGGTTGCAGCCTGCTTCACGTCAAAGTTAACATCACCGAGCTGCTCCAACAGGATCTGCTTGGCAGGAAGATCGAAACGAATTTCCAGATTCTGGATAATGTCATGTTTGACAGGTTTCTTGGCCTCGCGTCCGATCCAGTTCAAGATGTCTATTTTCAGTTCCGGTTTGGCTTTAGGAACCATTTTCATAAGTTCTATATACAACTCTTTATCTGCAAAACCGGAAGCATAGCTCAAAGCCGCATTCCGGTAGTTCTTGCTCGGATCTTTCATGGCAGCAATAACCATCTTAGATACTTTAGCCGGTTCCTCGGCTGCTAAAAGTATTTGCAAGGCAGCTTCCCGTGTCTGCTCCTGTCCGGCTTTAGCCGCTGCTTTCTGCAATTTCTTTGCAGCTTTCATCACCGCATCACGATCACTCTGGACCAATCGCTTCAACAAAGCGATATAAGCTTCGTTGGCACCAGTCACTTCCATCGTGTAACCGGCATTCTCGGCCGCTTTTGCTAACACTGGCAATGAATTAGAACTTCCGACACAACTCAAGGCATACAATACCTCTTTCTGCATATTCGGATCAGACGCTCCCTGCAATACCAACAAAACAGGTTCAGCCCCATCCACCCGGGCATCGGCAATCGCACGGATCACATCCTTTTGTGTTTTAGAAGAACCGGTACGACTCTTCAAAGCAGCAACCAATGCCTGACCTGCTTTTTGACTGCCATTAGAAGCCAGCGCACGAGCGGCGGGACCGCTCAACGACTCATCGTTCAGATAAGAAGCCAGTACATCTATACATTCGTCTTTCCCCAACATCTGAAGTTGGCGGATAATAAACGCTTTTGTTTCACGCTCGTTCACCATTTCCAAAGCCTTCAGATAAGCCTTTGCAGTCACTAACCGGGCATTCTCCTCCCCTTTCGCCATGACATAATGCGTAAGACCACTCAAAGCGTAGTCGACATTTGCGTTACTGCCTTTGCCCGGAGCATTTATCATGTTTACCAGCATCAGAACACCTTCTTCGCCAGTAGAACTCAAATCACCAATCAATTTATTGTACGCCGCTTGTTTCGCCGCAGGCATCTGAGCCAACACATCGGCAGCGGTCGTTTTGGCCGTACGGTTGGCCGGAGTCTGCGCCATCAGCATGCTTCCGCAAAGCAACAGGGCAGCTATTGAAATATATGCTTTTCTCATATTATTATCTATTTATGTAATTGTCAATTGTTAATTATCAATTGTCAATTCGTTATATATTCCAGGGTGCTCTCATCGGCTGGTCCAGCAAACGATTTGCAGCCTCGTCGTCAATAAATTCAAGTTTTACAGGATCGAAATTCAGCGTCCGGTTCAAACGCAGAGCCACTGCTCCCATATTGACAATAGTAGCCGAACGGAAACCATTCTTTTCGTTCAGGGCGAAAGGCTGGCGTGTCTTCACACATTCTATAAAGTCCGTAACCTGAGGTTCGGGTTCGGGGAAATCGGCAAGTTTCCTCTCCCAATCGGGAATATCGCATACAAAATTTTTATAAACATTACCCTTCGGTCCGGCAATATACGGCGTATTCGGATCACCGAAGTCCCCCCCCCAAAGGACAATCTGACAACCATCGTCATACGTGTAGGTAATGGAACGCCAAGTACCGACAGCATCCGGATGCTGTTGCGGGGCATCAACCTCCACTTTAATAGGACTGGTATCGTCTTTACCTAGTATATATTGTACGGGGTCGATGTAATGCTGCCCCATGTCTCCGAGCCCTCCACCGTCATAATCCCAGTATCCGCGGAAAGTCTGGTGTACGCGATGCGGGTTATAAGGCTTGTAAGGAGCCGGGCCGAGCCACATGTCGTAGTCCAACTCTGCCGGAACCGGTTGCGGTTCGAGATATTCTTTTCCTACCCAGAAAAACTTCCAGTTGAAACCGGTATGCGCACTGATCGTCACCTTCAACGGCCATCCCAACAATCCGCTTTGCACCAGTTTCTTCAACGGTTTGACAGGAGTGCCCAGTCCATAGAACTGGTCTGTAAAACGGAACCATGTATTCAGGCGGAACATACGTCCGTATTGCTGTACGGCCTCCATCACACGCTTTCCTTCACCGATCGTACGCGTCATCGGCTTTTCACACCAGATGTCTTTCCCGGCTTTAGCGGCCTCGACAGACATGATACCATGCCAATGAGGTGGAGTGGCGATGTGCACAATATCGACATTCGGGTCCAGAATCAAATCGCGGAAATCATGATAAGCGGCTATTTTTTCCTTCACCAGTTTCTTTCCCAATTCAAGGTGATTTTTATCAACGTCACAAACGGCAACCAAACGTGTACCGGCATAATTGACATGGCCTCTTCCCATCCCTCCGGTACCAATAATACCTTTAGTCAATTGATCACTCGGAGCGATATACCCATTTCCCAATACGTGACGCGGCACAATCGAAAAGAGCGCAACCCCTCCAAGAGTTTTCAGAAAACCTCTTCTGCTTGTTCTCATAGTAAATTATAATTTATATAGATTAGCAACCTATTATTTTAATAATATAAATAATATCTGACAAATATACTAATTATCTAATAATCCTTGCAGATATTCACGTGTTTTTATCACATAATCATGTCTTGCACCATTCAATTCGCATTCAATAGTCAATGCTCCTTGAAATCCTTGCTTCTTCAGTTCTGCAATGACAGCCGGGAAATTCACCTCTCCGGTAGGAATGGGTACTTCAGCTCCCAATTCATACGGATTGTTCGGGTCCGGATATCTACCGTCTTTAGCATGGAATTCCTTAATAAGGCTGCCGAACTGCTTCACGGCATCAAGAGAATTCGCTTTTCCGTACATCAATAAATTAGCCAGGTCGCAATTGATAAACACATTACCTGTAGCGATATCTTTAATGGCACGAATCAAAGTCGTCGGCGTTTCCTGTCCGGTCTCAAAATAGATCATCACACCGCGCTGCTTGGCATAATTCGCCAAATCCTGCATGACCTTGATAAAATCTTTATATTGTTCGGAAGAGGGATCTTCCGGTATAAAACCGAAATGAGAGTGCATAGCGGGAATTTCCGCCATTGCACAGAAATCAATCATTTCATGATATACTTTAATTTTTTCTGCCCGTTCTTCTTTTGGCACTAGACCAATCGTAGCCGGTCCCTGGCGAAAATTCCAAACACAATGGCTTCCGGGCACACCGACAACCGTTGTTACCTTTATATTATGTTTCTTGGAGGCCGCCTTTACTTTTTCAGCAAAATCTTTTGTAAACTTGTTTTTCTGATAATTAAGTTCACAAGAACCAAATCCCTGATCATGCAAATCCTTAAAGCTTTTATCTACATCGCCCAAGTCATATTGGATAACCCCAATCGTTATCTTATCCTGAGCCATCATTCCGGAACACACAAACAGCAATGCAAAAATCAATAAAGAGAATTTAGTTTTCATCATCTGATATAGATTAAGTTATAAATAAAGAAAATTAAAAAGAGGGACAACCAAAGGGTTGTAAGTCTTTTTGGCCTCCCTCTTCATTTATGAAAAAACAAAAGTAATAATTTATTCCATTGTCGGATTAAAAGTTCCGCCCCAATTATTGTTTTGTTCGAGATTCGGATTTTCCAATATTTTACTTTCTTGGATTGGAAAGAAATAATAGGATTCTTGAATTAAGAATTTATTTTCAGCAATAGCACTGATAGGAACCATTCTAAGAACATATTTGAAATTTTCAGGAGTCAACAAATAGGAATTCGCTTTTCTCTGAGCCTCTGTTATCGTCATTTCAGATCCATCTTCATTAATAGCAATCGCTTCAATTCCATATTTTTGTAATCCATTTAATTGCATCATATTACGAGTTCTTCTAAGATCCATAAAACGATGCCCTTCAAAACAAAGTTCCACATTACGTTCATCCAAAATTGCCTGTCGAATTTCTTCTCGACCACCAACTTTTAATCCATACAATCCATCCTCTCCGGCTTCGATCCCTGCACGCTTCCGGATTTGCTTCAACATATCAACTGCAACATCCCGGTGCCCCACTTCATTAGCCGCTTCTGCATAAATAAACATAACTTCTGCTAATCTCATAAATGGATAATCATGATCAAAAGTAGATACCAAATCTTGACTCAAAGAAACATCAGAACCTTTACGGACATACATCCCACTAATAACGTCATTTTGCGTAGCTGTACTTCCTACATTCGGATTAATTCCATATGAATCCTCCCGAACAGCAATCCCAACAGATGTATATTGACGGTATCCAGTCGATGTACCAGATACGGGATACAAAGCTGCGTTATATAAAATACAATCTTCAAACCGAGGATCTCTATTCATCCAATATCTCTGTAAAAAAACATCCTCATTTCCTACATAATACTTGCCAGTTGGATCATCAAAGCTTTTACCATCTAACATTGGAAAAGCTTTTACCATATCCCAAGTTGGCGTGTTATTAGCATTACTCCGACTCAATGAAGCCGGTCGAATCGTATTCTCCCAACCTGCAGTTTTATCAGGATTACTATATATAATAGGAAATACAACCTCCGAGTTCCCATCCACAAGCCAATTGTCACTATATTTATCGGTCAATTTAATTCCTTGAGAGATACAAAAATCATAAGCTTCTTTTGCTGCCTCATATGCTTCATTCCAATACTTATTATCATATCTATTTGAAGGATTAAATTGCGGAGAAGCTTTATAAAGTAACATTTTCGCCTTATAAGCCTTTGCAAAGCACTGATCTATACGTCCATAATCATTTCCTTTCGCTTTTGCAGGAAGCAAACTAATAGCATCATCCAGATCTTTTATAAGCAAATCAAAACACTCAGCTGTAGAATTTCGAGTCACAAATAAATCGTCCTTATCTTTATCCTGTACTTTTGTAATATAAGGCATTCCCCCATGATAAACAATCATTTCACCATATTGATAAGCTCTCATAAAAAGCATTTGTCCTGTCAAGCTATTTTTTACAGACTCAGAACAAGTCCCTTCAGCAAGATACTCTATTCCTAAATTTATATTACGTATATTCGTATAATTCCAACGTTTATAGCCACTACCAGAAGTCGTAATCGTGCTTAACATAAAAGGAATACCTGTCTGTTGTTCGGCCGTATTATCTGCACCAGTATCCCAACCTTTAAAAATATCTCCATAAAGATCTGTAACATATGCAGTTGCCAAATTATCATCATTCCAAACCAATTCAGCATCATAATTCCACAAATTCGATATATCTAAGCTATTGCATCCATTAAAAAATAGAACGATAGCCAAACCGACTAATGAATCTTTTAATTTATTCAGTTTCATAATTTCAACTTTTAGAATGAAAAATTAAGTCCAAATGTAAATGATCTCATCAAAGGAAATGAATCATAATATTTTTGCTCCGGATCCATGAATTCATTCATGGCCGATATAGAAAACAAATTTGTTGCATTCATAAACACCTGAGCATGAAGTAATCCCAGCGGACGTAAGATCGAAGCTGGCAAATTATACCCTATATTCAAATTTTTTAAGCGAACATAAGCTCCATTACGCATCCAAAAATCTGTATTTCCATAACCCGACTCATACTGATTTTTACCGATCACCCGAGGATAAACACCATTTGGATTTTCAGGACTCCAACATTTATCACTAGTCCAAATTGGATAATAAGGACGAGTGTTTCCGCCATATTGCGGAATACCTTTAGTTGCATCACAACCAACTAGACGATCATAGCTACCCACTCCTTGGAAATGCATGTCGATTGTTATTCCTTTCCAACTAAAACTTCCCCCAAAACCATAATTAATACGAGGAGTTCCATTTTCACTTAGTAAATTATAAGCGTCATTTCCATCAATCTTTCCATCCGGTCCTAAAGAATAACCATCACCACGAGTATCTTGGAACAAAAGTCCACCCAAATAAGGATCTCGTCCATATTGTTTAAAACCTTTAGCAATCAACTCATCAACTTCTGCTTGATCTGTCAATAAATGATCTACCTTCAATCCTGTAATACGACCTGCCGACATACCGACCAAAGATAAATCCTTTAGATTTCCCGTCATGTAAATAACAGATTCGTCTAATACATCCCAACGATCTTTAGAATATCCGATATTCATATACAAAGAATAATTTATGCCATGTTGCACTTTATCTCTCCAAGTCAAAGTAAACTCCCCTCCTCTCCATGAACGTTCTGCATAATTTTCAGGGGCTAAAGAAGCACCATAAGTACTAGGCAAAGTAGTAGTTCGAGACCCCAAAATATCTGTTTCTTTCCGATAAAAGCCATCGATCGTTCCGCTCAATCTATTACTCAACAGAGTAAAATCTATTCCTCCATTAATTGTTGCCGATGTGGCCCAAGTTAAATCAGTAGTAGGCATACTACCCGTTTGAATACCATTTGCCAATCCTTTTCCAAACATATAACTACTTCCGGTAGTATACCTTTCTATGTATTGAAAATACCCAATCGATTTATTAGAAGTATTCAAATCATTACCAGTCGTACCATAAGAAGCACGTATTTTCAAATCATCAAGCCACTCCGAAGTATTTTCCATAAAAGCTTCCCTGCTAATACGCCATCCAAGAGAAGCTGAAGGGAAAAAACCCCATCGGCGATCTTTCGGAAACTTATTATTTCCATCATAACGAAATGAAAATTCTGCCATATATTTGGAATCATAATTATAAGTAGCACGTCCAATCCAAGAAAGATGCGAACCTAAATTTTCGGATTCATTAACAGAGACTGTCCGTCTTTCTGGATCTGTAGAAAATACAAACCACTGATCATAATCTGTCAAAGGATCATTAGCTGTAGCATAGATCGCTTCACCTTGACTTTCTGCTTGTTCAAAAGTAATCATTCCACCGACTTCATGTTTTCCGAATGAATTTTTGTAGTTTAATGTCCAGTCAAATTGTTCATTCCAAAACTGACGAGCACCATACGTTAAGTTCTCATAGTTAGAACCAAATGTATAAATATTATATTTATTCAAATCTAATGGTCCCGGTATAAATCTGTTATCAGGATCTCCAGACTGAAAATTATATGCTTTTTGATGAGACATATACTTCTTACGAGCATAGTCGTTTATAATGTAATTTCCCGTGATTTTAGTTGACAATCCCGGCAAAATTTTACCTAAATCAATATTTAAAGATAAAATTCCATTCACATTACGCCTACGTGTCTTAATATAACGGTCACCTAACACAACATCAGCAACATTCCAACCTTTAAAGTTGCTTACATCCGGATAAATTGGATAATCTGTTTTTTCATTCGCAGGAGTACCATCTAAATAAGCATAAGAAGGAACTGTTCTCAAACAATTAAATGTAGTCCGATAAAAATCAAATATATCTTCACTATCATCTCCACTTCCTGGCCAATTAAATCGTCTATCATCTTTTTGATATCCAGATATATTTGCATTCAAAGATATATATTTAGACAAATTCACTGTTAAGTTTGAACGGAAAGAGTATTTATTATTTTCCAAGTTTTTATAAGAGCCTTCTTCTCTGATAAAGTTGCCTAACACATAATATTTTACCTTTTCTGTTCCTCCTGTAGCACTAATAGAATGCTTCGTATTCCACGGATTCTGCCAAATCAAATCATTGACATTATAATCATGTGTTTTTGCATATTCCATCTCTTCTTCATTATTCGGTAAAGGCAACCCGTTTGCTTCAGCAACCAAATTCTGATACACCAATTCTTTATAAGCACTCATTTCATCCGAAAAAAGCTTACGCGTTGGCCTATTAAATGTGTAAGATCCTTGATATTCAAATTTAGGTTTACCCATTGCATCTGCACCAGACTTCGTTGTCACCAACACAACCCCATTTCCAGCTTTAGACCCATAAACAGAAGCTGTAGCAGCATCTTTCAAAAAACTAAGTTGGTCTATTTCATTTGGCTCAAGAGCATCAAATGCGGCCTTATCCCTAATAATCCCATCAATAACAAACAACGGATCTCCGAAGCCACCACGCATACGGATTTCAGAACTAGCCCCCATAAAGCCAGAACTTCCAACAATAGTCAACCCAGGAGCACGTCCAGCTAACGTATTTGATAAATTAGTTGTTGAAATCGTTGAGAGCTCTTCCGTTTTCACATTCGTTATTGCACCAGTTAAATTAACCTTTTTTTCAACACCATATCCAATTACAATAACTTCATCCAATTTCTGAGTATCCTCAAGCAGTGTTATCTGATAAGAATTTTGTCCTCCATCTATCTTAATTTTTTGATCTATATAACCAATATATGAAATAAGTAGAATTGCCCCATTCGATATTCCATTCAGAACGAATTTTCCATCTACATCTGTTATTGTACCAATTCCTTTGTTATCTTCAAGCGTAACATTCGCACCGATTATCGCTAAACCTTCTTTATCGACAATCCTTCCTGATATTGTGTGTTTTTCTTGCTGTACTCCATTTTGTGCAAACTCTGACCTCTTTATTTTTTTTACACTATCATCCTTCAGAAATACACGATTATTTACTATTTTATAAGAGATCCCTGTATTCTTAAATACCTCTTTCAGAACATTTTCTATATGTTCATTTTTAAGATTAACAGAGACTTTGGAGATTTTCTTATTTAATAAAGTCTCATCATAAGAAAATTCATACCCAGTTTGTTCACTAATACTTCGTATGACGGTACCGACTGTCGTTTGATTCAAGGCCAGTTCCAGATTCACATACAAAGAATGCGCATCGCTTGTCGCCATAGCGGGCGATGCAGCTGACAAAAACATTGCTAATGTAGCAATTGATGCATTTTTAATCATACATGTGATTCAATAATGTTAGTACTAAGTTTTTAAGTTTATAGTTTTCTTTTGTTGTGTGTGTTACTTTTCTAATCTGTCATTTCATCATAGGCATTCATTTTTTATTATTCATATATAAAGATTTCTTTCCCCTCTATCCGATATTGGATGGGAGCTAAATATTTCAAGAGTTTCAAGATGTCAGGCAAGCTTTCATCTTCATTGATCACACATCGGAACTTACGCTGGGCAAGCTTCGTTGATTCTAAATTTATGTTTACATTAAATTTTACGGAGAGTTGGTTAACTATTTCCCTCAACGTGACATTTTCGAAGACAAACTGGTTCAGTCGCCACGCCGTACATACATTCACATCCACAACCTCTGTGGCATATTCGTTCTTATTGTTGTCATATGTCACCTTTTCTCCCGGTGACATATCTAAAATGGGGTTCCACTGCTTATCGAGTAAAGCAACTTTACCTCTTGCTAAAACGGTTTCTACGTTTTGGTGTTTCTCGTCTGTTTTTACATTGAAAGCGGTTCCAAGAACCTTAATATTTACATAATTGGTCGAAACATATAGTGGGTACTGAGCATTCTTTGCAACGTCAAAGAATGCTTCTCCTTGCAAGGAGAAGCATTCTTTGCAACGTCAAAGAATGCTTCTCCTTGCAAGGAGAGCTTTCGGTTATTTTCGGCAAAAACCTTAGGTATCCTCAAAGAAGACCCCTCCTTTAACCAAACAGCCGATCCATCCGCAAGCACGATTTTTTTCACATCTTCCCCTTGTTCCACCCTGATCGTTACACAATTGTCCGGTTTCAGATAGCCCCATCCCACATAAGAAAAAGAGACAAATAACAAGATTACGGCTGCGTATCTCATCACAGAGCGAAGTATTTGAAATCGCCTTCTACTATTTATCTTGGCATTCAATCCATTCAATGCCTCTTCGATATGCTCAGGCGTATTATATTGAGTGAACTTCCACGAAACGCGAAGTTTCATCAATTCAGAGAAAACCTCCTCATTATCAATTGATAATTTACGCCATTCTTCCACCTGTTTCATTTCTTCAGGAGAAAGCATGCCTGTCAAATATTTTGCTAAAAGTCTATAATCAAAATCCATTTTTATTTCCTATTACTTATACTAAACGAACAACTTCAGAAAAATACGGAGCAAAAAAGCATTTTTTTCATACAATTAATGGGCAGTCATTCATCAGGCAAATAAGACATTAATAATTAACCACTTACAACAAAAACAAAAGTTTCAATCTCAGGCAACCGGACAAACTAACTCGTTTCCTGTCGCAAACTAAGTCAAATCACCCGAAGAACTAAATGAAAACATATAGTAAAGTAGCCGTTAGCAGTTACTATCTATTACCCTTATGTAGTACTACCTATTGTCGATTGGTAGTACTATATAAGGACGATAGGTAGTACTACATATCAATAATATATTATATGCTTTGAGTTAGTTTACTATGACTTTCGAATTAGTTTCCGGCATGTTCCGTATTAATTACTCCGTGAAAACGAGGAAACTCCGGACAAACCGCCGGAAACAAAAAGGTGTCGGTTCTATGCCAGTTACAAAGTTCAACCGACATCCTTTAATTAAATGTTTATTAGAGAGATACGAGCAAAAATGCCAGATGTCGGTTTCCTGTGTGTTTTTATTTATATTTTTACGCAAAATGAGACAAGTGCGATTACCCGGATCTCTGTCAGAGTAATCGCACTTATGCGAAGTGTAGCATTGAATGATGAAGATTACTTTGCCGTATATGACTTCTTTGTAACGACTTTACCATCCAAATCAAGAACCTCCAGATTCATCTGATCACCATTAGTCTCCACAGAAACCACACTGTTATTTGAATTTACCAATACCGGAAATTTGATACCAGCACTCGGTTCCTCATATTTGTTTCGATGGAGATGTCCGCATAGCATCAGATCCACTCCGAGTTCATTTAGGATAGGTACGAATTTCTTCAAGACGTCTTTCTGTCCATGCCAGATATTGAGGTCAGCAGAAGGAGGCATATGTGCAATGACAACTTTAAATTTAGCCTGCTTGAAATCTTCATTTTTATATAGTTCCTTCATCCATTCCACCTGATCCGTACGATAACCGTCATAATCGGTAATACCGCTGTACTCGATATCGGAATCCGGTTTGTCTTCCCCCGTATCCAACATTATGAAACATACAGGTCCTTGTCTGAAAAGATAATATAGGAACGGTTCTTTCGGAGAGAAATATTTCTGGAACGAAGTGGCGAACTCACCACGGGTTTCATGATTTCCGCGAGCGTAATACATAGGTTTCTCCGAAGCGAACAAATCGATGCTTTCTTTCATGAATCCATTAAAGATTGTTTGTTCGTCCTTAAATTCCGAAACCATATCCCCATTGAAAATAATCAAGTCTTTATCCTTGTAGTTCGCATTATTCAGCAGTTTCGTAATGATGTTTTCACGTCCGTGAATATCATTGATCATGACAAAAGAGGTTTCTTTTTTATTTGGATCGCACGTTGTAAACGTCAAAGCATTCTTTTTGTAAACATCCGATGCTGCCACACGTCCGTATATGACATTAATCCCTTCATGCGACAACACTTCCTGAGAATAAATACGATAACGATAGGTTGTTCCGGGAGTCAACGCTTTTACCTTCACGGCATGCAGCAAGGAGGTATTTTTAACCCCATTAGTTGTATCGAAATACTTAGGCCGTTCTTCTCCATAATAATGAGTTCCGTCATTCGGAGCCAACTCTACCCAGCCGATAGACGGTTTATCCGCTACCCAGACAATAGTTGCCTCATTCTCTTTTACATTCTGCAGATAAGGCCCGTAAAGGATCTTTATCTGCGCAGTTGCCACCTGAGTGGCAACTGTGAGTAAAAGGACATATATCAATTTTTTAATATACTTCATTGTAAATAAGTTTTATTGCATCTATTAATAACCATCGTTCTGAACCAATTGAGGGTTCGCATCCATTTCCGCCTGCATAATAGGCAGATGGAATTGCTTCTTGTCAAAATAACGAACTTCAACCAAACGGTCTTCACGAGAAGCATTCACATCGATCACGGCGCGACGGTCCGGATCCGGTTCATCATAGTCGACAGTACCACACAAACGATACAAGTCACCCGGCATAACAGTCTCTGCCACCTTCTTTCCGGTTTTGGCTCCGCTCTGGTCATACTCGTCCCAGCGAACGATATCTTCAAAACGGAAACCTTCACCAGCCAATTCTATCGTACGTTCTCTCCTTACCAGTTCACGTACTTTGGCCTGTGTATCATATTTAGAACGGTCAACAGCGATATGACCTCCGCGCAAACGTAACCGGTCGATGATGTTCATAGCTTCCTGCAAATCCTGATTCAGTTCGACCAAACATTCGGCTTTTGTCAACAATATTTCTGCATACCGGAAGATAATCGGGCACAAGGCATCGTCATTCATTGCAGCTGAATATTGTCCCTGGTTGGGATACAAATACTTAGCCCACAACATACCGGTATGGGAAGCATTATCCGCCGCCGTATAATAATCTTTATTCGAAGAGCCGTTCGGCAGCGTCTTGTCGAGCGTATTGAAAACCCGGGATACATTATTACGCCCCACCCAATCCAATCCGGAATAAATAACCGTATTTTTCAATCGTGGATCACGATTGAAAAACGGATGGACCGGGTCATAACCGGAACCAGCTTCATCGATCAACTTGCCATCTGCCATTTCAAACATATCAACCATGTTTTGAGTCGGCACAAAAGAAGCCCAGCCACCATCCGAATTATTATAGAAACGGATCACATCACCATAAGCATAAGTCGTTTGGACATGTTCATAAGTACAAATAATTTCTTTTGAATTCTGTCCGGCCATAGAAAACATATTCAGAAAATCAGGATCTAATTCATACTGATTCAGAGCTATTACTTTATTGGCAGCATCCAAAGCCTCCGTATAGTTGCCCCACAACAAATTGAAGCGGGCGATCATCGAGAGGACCGTTCCTTTGGCAATGCGTCCTTTTTCTGCCGGTTTCTCCGCTATATGTTCGGCACTCCACATCAAGTCGTTCATAGCATGCTCCTTCACCTTTGCTTCTGGTTCACGCGGCAGTTTAGCATCATCAGCCGTTGCTGGTACAAAATCCATAATAACAGCATCCCCATACCAAGTTGCCAAATAAGCATGACTATATCCCCTAATTGCCCGTACTTGCGCCAGAAAATCATTC
>UMKM01023969.1_pt1 | contig 18296 bp, 16 predicted proteins | sample 1966331 | NCBI WGS metagenome assembly UMKM01 (sample SAMEA4836176, study PRJEB28245) | human gut metagenome | biome: gut microbiome; material: fecal sample | place: Denmark | collected 2008 | reverse complement strand
TCGTAGTAAATTGCTCAAATCTTATTTGGGATAAATAAGAATATCGGTTTCTGACAAATAAAAGAAATTAAGAAAACCGGTCTGTCCAGAGTGGATGGCCGGTTTTTTTATTATCTTTGCCCCCATTAAACAATCAAAAAGAAGTTATGAAGCACATAAAAATAGTATTTGCAGTGATGCTCGTATTTACTTTGTGTACAGCGTTTACAATGAAAAGCCATAAGCCTGTTTATGCTTTTGGCGTAGCGGCGTCTTTCAATGATTCGGTAGTGTATTGTACGGAAATCCAAGTATTGGACAGTACGGCACTGGACAAGAACGGCTTTTTGCCCAAGCGTGACTTGTACAGCTATCAATTGAAAAACTATCTGGAATATGATTTGAAGAAACCCGATTATACGTGTATGATCTATTTCAGTGAGAATAAAAAGAAATTGGAAAAGGAAGCTGTCAAGGTAAAAGCGAAGTATAAGAAGAGCACAATGGTGTTGCAGGCTATTACGTCGGATAAGTTCAGTTTTAAGAAGCCGGAAGAGTAATCATTGCCCCCGGAATTATACGAATGACTATGAGATTGAAACTTTATACCCTGCTGTGCGCGTCTTTCCTTTTTTTGTTTACGTCCTGTAACCAAGATGATGACCCTGTGCCACCCGAAGCAGGAAGTAAGACTGTACTTGTTTATATCGTAGCGGATAATAATAGCTTAGGTTCTTTGGCCACTCTGGATGTGGAGGAAATGTTGGAGGGCATGAAGTTAGTTGACTCGACATCTTGCAATCTGTTGGTATATCAGGATGGGGGAAGTACCCCGATTTTGTTTCGCATCGCAAGGGATAAGAAGGGTAATATAGAGAAAGAGATTATTAAAAAATATGCGGAACAGGTATCTACGGATGCGGATGTAATGAAAGAGGTGATGCACCGTGCTTTCTACGAATATCCCGCAGATAGTTACGGGCTGGTCTACTGGTCGCATGCGGACGGATGGATACCTTATCCCGTTCCTTCTGCTTCTACCCGTTGGATAGGGCAAGACGCGGGGGCAGGGGAGGATAATCGCATGAACATATCCGATTTGGTGGAAGTGCTGAACGATGATATGCCGCATTTTGACTTTATTATGTTTGACGCCTGCTTTATGATGTCTATTGAGGTGGCATACGCGGTGCGTAATTATGCTGATTACTATATGGGTTGCCCTACGGAGAATCCCGGTCCGGGTGCTCCTTATAACAAGGTCGTCCCTTATATGTTTAAGCAAGGTGCAGCGGTTCAAATGGCGGAAGCCTATTTTAGCCATTACAATGAGAACTATAATAGCGGTATTGGGATGTCTAATACGGATTGGACGGGGGGCACTGCCGTTGCTGTTTTGAAAACTTCAGAACTTGACAATTTGGCTGCGGTTACCAACGAAATATTGCAGGCAGTCGGCGCTACGCCGAAAGAACTCTGTACTGAAGTTTACGATTATGACAAACGTACGGCTTACAACGGGCATGTGGGATATTTTGATATACAAGAAATGATGCAACATCTGATGGATGACGCAGGTTACGGACTATGGAAACATGCTTTCAATTCTGCTCTTGTATATTGGAAAACGACGGAAAAGAATTATTCCATGTTTGCTGACTATAGATTCGATACCGTTTTCGGAATGTTTCCAATGGAGAATACAAATGGTGTCACACATTATATTCCTTTTAACTTTGACTCTCAGACTGCCGCCGCTTACCGTTCTACTGATTGGTACATTGCTGCCGGTCTCGATAAAATAGGGTGGTGATTCCCCTTTTGTAAAGTGGCACATTAGCATTTTAATGTGCCACTTTAGCACGCTAAAGTACCACATTACGAAAGAGAAACCGCCACTTCTCTTTTTTCTGCTTCTACGTCTTCTCTTTCCTTTTCGATAAAAATTTTCTCTTATTTCAATTAGATTCTTTTTCTTATTACTTCCTAAAGTATAATTGATTAACATTATTTTCCTAAGGAAACTATTTTATATTGGAAATTATTACTTCCTTTGTAGTATCAAACTAAAAAGAAAGAAGTATGAAATATGTAATTATCGGTGGCGTTGCAGGTGGAGCCACGGCTGCTGCCCGGTTAAGAAGAATAGATGAGCAAGCTGAAATCATTTTATTGGAGAAAGGCAAATACATTTCCTATGCCAATTGCGGATTACCTTATTATATAGGCGGCGTTATCGCCGAGCGCGAAAAATTATTGGTTCAGACTCCCGCATCATTCGGCAAACGTTTCCGTATCGATGTGCGAGTAGAGAACGAAGTAATCGCAATCGATCCGGAAAAGAAAACATTGACTATCCGTAAAGCAGGTGGAAAGGAATATGAAGAAACCTATGACAAACTTCTGCTTTCTCCGGGAGCCAATCCGGTGAAACCGCCTTTGGAAGGCATTGACTCGGAAGGTATCTTTACGCTTCGCAATGTAGAAGATACCGACCGGATTAAGGCTTATATCACAGACAAGCAAGTAAAACGCGCAGTTGTAGTAGGCGCAGGCTTCATCGGACTTGAGATGGCGGAAAACCTGCATCATGCGGGCATTGCGGTTTCTGTTGTAGAGATGGGCAATCAGGTTATGGCGCCTATCGACTTCTCCATGGCTGCACCTATTCACCGGCATCTGATCGAAAAAGGCGTTTCACTTTATCTGGAAGAGGGCGTTACCCGTTTCCGGCGTACTGAAGAGGGAATTACCGTTTTTCTGAAAAGTGGCAAAACGATTCCTGCCGATATGGTATTGCTTTCTATCGGTGTACGTCCGGCAACGGCATTGGCGCAACAGGCAGGTTTGGGGTTGGGCGAAACGGGCGGTATCCGGGTAGACGAGCACTTGGAAACTTCCGTAAAAGACATCTATGCTGTGGGCGATGCCATTGAATATCCCCATCCGCTGACCGGAAAACCGTGGCTCAACTATCTGGCCAATCCGGCAAACCGTCAGGGACGTATCGTTGCCGATAATATGGCCTTGGGCAATACCACATCCTACGAAGGAGCTATCGGTACATCCATCGCCAAGGTCTTTGATATGACGGTAGCCTCTACCGGACTTGCAGCCAAGCGTCTGAAACAATGGGGCATGGAGTATCAAAGCTCGGTAACCCATTCTGCTTCGCATGCAGGTTATTATCCCGATGCGTTGCCTCTGACCTTGAAACTGACGTTCCATCCGAAAACCGGAAAACTCTATGGAGCGCAATGCATAGGCTACGAGGGAGTGGATAAGCGCATCGACCAGATAGCGGGACTTATCAAACATGGCGGAACCGTTTACGATTTGATGGAAACGGAGCACACCTATGCACCGCCTTTCTCATCGGCAAAAGACCCTATTGCCATAGCCGGATACGTGGCTTCCAATATTATCAGCGGCGCCATGCCGGTTATTTCCTGGCGCGAACTGGCAGAGAAGAAAGACGAAGTAATGCTGATAGATACCCGTACCCCTGAAGAATTCTCGTTCGGAACGATTCCGGGAGCTGTCAATATCCCGCTGGACGAGATGCGCGACCGTTTGTCGGAAATACCGGCGGATAAGCCCGTCGTGCTTTTCTGTGCCGTAGGTTTGCGCGGATATTTGGCACAACGTATTCTGATAGGACGCGGTTATCGCAATACGGCCAACTTGATAGGCGGATATAAGACCTATTCTACAGCAGTGGCGCCCATTCCTGCTCCTACGGCATCATCGCCGGCTCAGCCTGCTGCATCCGCTCCGTCGCAATCGGCACAGAGCGGTTCTGCCAAAGAGCCTTTGAGGGTTAATGCCTGCGGCCTGCAATGTCCCGGCCCTATCATGCAGGTAAAGAAAGCCATGGACAGCATCGCTCCGGGCGAGCGGGTGGAAATTGTGGCGACCGATGCCGGATTCGCACGTGATGCTTCTGCCTGGTGTGCCACTACGGGCAACAAGCTGATAGAGAAAAAGGAAGAAAAAGGACGCTACACGGTATTGCTTGAAAAAGGCGATGAGGCTTGTGCCTGCCCGTCGTCTCTTCCGGCAGCAGGCGGACGGGGAAAAACTTTAATTCTTTTTAGCGATGATTTAGACAAGGCTTTAGCTACCTTTGTACTCGCTAACGGCGCAGCGGCAACCGGACAGAAAGTGTCGATATTCTTCACCTTCTGGGGATTGAATGTCTTGAAGAAGATACAGAAACCCCGGACAGAGAAAGATATTTTCGGAAAGATGTTCGGTATGATGCTTCCGTCCAGTTCATTGCGGCTGAAACTGTCCAAAATGAATATGATGGGCTTGGGCAGCAGGATGATGCGCTTCCTGATGAAGCGGAAAGGAATAGATTCTTTGGAATCGTTGCGTTCTCAGGCGTTGGCGCAAGGAGTTGAGTTTATTGCTTGTCAGATGTCTATGGATATGATGGGCATCCGGCGCGAAGAATTGCTGGACGAAGTTACCATAGGCGGTGTGGCGACCTATATGGAGCGCGCGGACAAGGCGAATGTGAATCTATTTATATAAACGGAATAATGGAAACTTTATGTAGAATCCGCGATATTTACCGGGCGATAGCCGAGTTTGAAGTAAAATTCATGCAGGAGTTTGACTTGTCGTTGAATGAGGGTATGCTGTTGTGTACCCTGCTCAATACGCCCAAACTCACCTCCAGCGAGATAGCGGAAGCGCTCGGACTGTCAGCTTCCAATACTTCCAAGGTAATCCGCTCGGTAGAGGACAAGAAGCTGATTACCCGACTGGTGGGAAAAACGGATAAGCGTCAGATGCACTTTGCGCTGACGCCGGAAGGGAAGAGCCGTATTACGGTCATTAAAAACAGCACTCCCGAAATTCCGGCCCTATTGCAGGAGATTGTTTAGGGAGAGGCTTTCCGGTTTATTCATGGTGATACGGCCCGCCGTTCAGTATGGTCATGGCACGGTATAACTGCTCCACAAAGATAAGTCTTATCATCTGATGCGAAAAGGTCATGCGCGAAAGAGACAGCTTTTCGTGTGCCGCTTCATAGACTTTGGGGGAGAAGCCGTAAGGGCCGCCAATAATAAAAACCAGCCGTTTGTTTACGGTGTTCATCTTGCGCTTCATATAGTCTGCGAACTCTATGGAGCGCATTTCTTTTCCGCCCTCATCCAGCAGCACCACCACATCGCCCGGTTGGAGCGCTTTCAGTATCAGTTCGCCCTCTTTTTCTTTTTGTACGTCTGCGGAGAGGCTTTTGGTATTTTTCAGTTCCGGGATAACTTCCATATCGAACGAGAGATAGCGTCGCGTGCGCTGTATGTAGTCATTGATGGCTGTAATAAAGTGCTGTTCTACGGTTCGTCCTACGACGAGCAAGGTCATTTTCATATGAATTACTGATTTTCGTGCAAAAATAATCCTTTCCTGTGAGAATGTCGCTTTTCTTTTCTTGTTATTTATAAGATTTGCTTACCTTTGCCTATCATTAATACTTGTGAAAATGAATAAACGAGTAGTAATATTATGGCTCTGCTTCTTTGTCTGGACAGTTTCGCTTATGGCACAAGACGTACCGGCAGGAGTGGTCGCCGCCTTTAAAAAAGGAAATTCTCAGGAACTGAACGGGTATCTGAGTGATAAAGTGGAACTGATTCTGGAGAGTCGTTCAATCAATGTCGACAACCAAGCGGCAGAGAAAAAGATGGCATCTTTCTTTTCCGGTAATCGGGTGAGCGGTTTTACGGTGAATCACCAGGGAAAGCGCAATGAGTCGAGTTTCATAGTCGGTACGTTGACAACCGCGAACGGAAACTTCCGGGTGAATTGTTTCTTTAGAAAAGTGGCAGGCAAATATGTGATACACCAAATAAGAATAGATAAGACAAATGAATAAGGAAGAAGAATTGATTGACAGGCTGATTGACCTGGCCTTTGCCGAAGATATAGGCGATGGTGACCACACCACCCTTTCGTGCATTCCTGCTACGGCAATGGGCAAATCCAAGCTTTTGATTAAAGAAGCCGGTATTCTTGCCGGTATCGAGGTTGCTAAAGAAGTGTTCCGTCGTTTCGACCCCACCATGAAAGTGGAAGTATTCATCAATGACGGCACTGAAGTGAAGCCGGGCGACGTGGCTATGGTTGTGGAAGGCAAGGTGCAGTCTTTGTTGCAGACCGAACGCCTGATGCTGAACATTATGCAGCGTATGAGCGGCATCGCTACCATGACCCATAAGTATGCCGAGAAGCTGAAAGGTACGAATACCCGTGTGCTCGATACCCGTAAGACGACTCCGGGCATGCGTATTCTGGAGAAGATGGCTGTGAAGATAGGTGGCGGCGTGAACCATCGAATCGGTCTGTTCGACATGATTCTGCTGAAAGACAATCATGTTGACTTCGCCGGCGGTATCGACAAGGCCATTACCCGTGCCAAGGAATATTGCAAGGAGAAGGGCAAGGACCTCAAGATAGAAATTGAAGTACGTAACTTCGACGAACTGCAACAGGTACTCGATTTGGGCGGTGTAGACCGTATCATGTTCGATAACTTTACACCCGAAATGACGAAGAAAGCCGTAGAAATGGTAGCAGGCCGTTATGAAACGGAATCTTCCGGCGGCATCACCTTTGACACACTGCGCGACTATGCCGAATGCGGCGTAGACTTTATCTCGGTAGGTGCTTTGACGCATTCCGTAAAAGGATTGGACATGAGCTTCAAAGCCTGCTGATAAAGGCGATATAATACAGGAGAAAGCCTCTCATAGGGAATGCTGCCCGTCAGGGCAGGTCTGTGAGGGGCTTTTTTCTTATGTTATAAAGGGCAAATGATGAAACGGAAAGATATGGATAATCTTATTCTTTAACTTCTTTTTAGAGATTCTATTGCAGCATTCTGCCGGATGCTGCGTCTAACTAACAAACGACGCGAAGAGGCGTCCGTAAAACGAGCACTGACATTGGAAAATGAGATAGAACTGATAGAGGGCTGCCGGGCAGGAAAGGATTCCGCCCGAAAGGAACTTTGCACTCTCTATTCCAAGCAGATGCTGGCGGTATGCTACCGTTATACGGGCGATATGGATGCGGCGCACGATGTTTTGCACGATGGCTTTATCAAAATCTTCACCCGCTTCACGTTTCGCGGTGAATGTGCGTTGGGCACGTGGGTAACGAGGGTGATGGTGACACAAGCTATCGACTATCTGCGACGGAAACACCGTTTCAGCCAACTGGTGGTAAACGAAGAACAACTTCCCGATGTGCAGGACGAAGCGAGTATTGCCGAAAGCGGAAGCGGGCTTTCAGAGGAAGTGTTGATGGCGTTTGTAGCGGAACTTCCCGACGGCTGCCGTACCGTGTTCAACTTGTACGTGTTCGAGGAGAAGTCGCACAAGGAGATTGCGGAACTGCTTCATATCAAGGAGCATTCGTCTACCTCGCAGTTGCACCGTGCCAAGTGTATGTTAGCGAAAAGAATTAAAGAATATACTGAATATGAGAGAAAAAGATGAAATAACCGGATTGTTCCGCAGCCGTCTGTCCGGCACAGAGATGACGGTACGCGATGGCTTTTGGGAGCAGTTGTAGGAAGACGCGGCATCTCCGGCTGCAGGCCGGAAGAGAGCGGCTGTTCTTTCTCCTAAATATTATCGGGTGGCAGCTGCCGCATCCGTTATATTTGTGCTGGGAGCCGCTTCGGCCGCTTTCTGGTATTTCTCTCCGAAAGAGGAGATAAAGGAAGCCTTTACGCAAGTGGCTGCTTTGACGCCGGAAGGCAGTCTGGACGGAGATGTGGTGCAGGAATCTTTTCCATCTATCCATCAGGCGACCCCGATGGTACGGAATTCCGGTACAAAACAACCTGCCGATGGAATTCCCGCAGGCATGACTGCCCAATCGGAAACTGAGAGCGAGTCCGTTTCCGTCCGGCTTTCCATCACTATCAGGCAGCGGGTGCAGCAGACCGGTGACGGTTACTTCAGCAATAGTGCCGTTGCACAAACCGGCAGTTCTTATCAGAACACCACCGGGCGGGTAAGTTCTGCTTCGGACACCTTTTCCGCTGTTCCTGCGGAAGAAGAGCAGGCAACTACTCCTTTAAAATACCGGAAATCGCGTAAGTGGGCGTTGAAAGTAGCTCTTGGAACCTCTCTTCCTAAAGGGGACTACAATATGCCGCTGACGGCGGCAGTTACAGTGGAACGCAGTCTGAACAGCCGGTTCGCGTTGGAAACGGGTATTCTGTATAATCGTTTGCATGCCGACCGCACGCTCCATACTTTAGGGATTCCCGTAAAATTGAATATGACATTGGCAAGTACTCCCAAACTCGATTTATATGCCACTGTAGGCGGAACTGCCGAAAAGTGCATTGCCGGCGCTGCGGATAACGGCTTTAATGCGGAACCCGTTCAACTGTCGGTAGCGGCAGGAGTAGGGGTGCGTTACAGATTGAATGACCGGTTTGCTTTGTTTGCCGAGCCTTCGGTTTCCCACCATTTCGGTACGGACTCCGAAACCGGAACCTTGCGGACGGAACGCCCTACGAACCTGAATCTTTTGTGTGGAGTGCGCATGACTTATTAACCTTAAAGACAATACAACAAAATGAAGACTCTCTGTAAACTATATAAATACGGATATCTGATACTTGCAATGGCAGCTTGCCTTATGCTTGCATCCTGCGGTAAAGAATCGCTGGATTACAATCATCCGGATGTAGATTTGTTTGTAAAACAACTGAAAACCGGCAAATATTCTACTCAAAGTCCTGAAGGACTGAGTAATGTTCCCAAGTTTGCCAAAGAAGATATTGAAGAACTCCTGAAGTATGCCGAGGATTTGACGGTAATACCTTCTTTTCCGTTGGCTCCCGTATCCTATTCGGCAGGCGGAAAACTGCGGTTAGGCGAATGTATCTTGTGGACGGTGGAAACGATTCGTTTGGGACATAATGCTTCGATGGGGTGTAAGATGGTGCATACCGATGCCGAGAATTATGAAGGCATCTACTTCCTGACCGATGAGGAGGTGCTTGATGCAGCCGCCCGTTACCGCCGTTGGTGGGAAGGCCGGAAATATCCGCGTACCATGTGGACTATAGACCCTTGCTACGATGAACCGCTTTGCGGAAGCAGCTATATGTGGTGGTGAGATTAGGTATAAAGTGTAAGGTATAAAAAAACAATCGGGGTGAAGTATTCTATTCTCTTTTTGGGGTTGCTTTGTGCGGTAACCTTTCCTCTTTACGCTCAAGAGTGGACGCCGCAAGACTCTTTGCGTCTGCACCGGTTGCTGGATGGCGGGGGAGAGATGAAGCTGAATCCGGATGTATTGAAGGAAATGGGCGTTGATGCTCCTTTGGGCTCTCCAAAGGCTGATGTAAGTAAGACGTGGATGGACTTTGATGCTTCCTTACCCGCAATGCCTCGGATGCCGGAGAAAAAGGTAGTGCTTACCTTACGGCCTTATACCGCAAACACCAAATACAACTGGGACCCCGTCTATCAGAAGAAGATTACGGTGAACAAGAATACATGGCGGGGCGATCCGTTCTACGAACTGACCAGGCTTAAAATCTATACAGACTGGGCAAAGCGTCCGTTGGATGCCGGGCCGCGTGAGAGTATCGAACAGATAGAAGCTACCGGTTTGCGCTATATGGTGACCGAACGTGCCAACAATATGGCAGTGGGGAGTTGGCGAAGTGTCGGCGGTGGTGGCATTGCAGGTGATTTCATGCGTCCTTTTACAAAAGATTTCTGGAACAGGAAAGCTGCCAGACGCCGTGCACGTACTTTGGAAGTATTAAGGACTTACGGCGATTCCATAACTGCCCGCCGTAAAGAGACGATTATCAAATAGGGATATTCCGCTTTGAGTATTGAACTTTATTTCTCCGCTTCTTGTTTTCATAAAAATAAACCTTTAAAGGATAAATTAATGAATAGAATAACTTCTTTGTTTGGAATAAAATACCCCGTCATCCAGGGCGGTATGGTATGGTGCAGTGGCTGGCGGTTGGCGTCGGCAGTAAGTAATGCCGGTGGTTTGGGGCTGTTGGGTGCAGGCTCCATGCATCCCGAAACTTTACGTGAGCATATACGGAAGTGCCGTGCGGCTACGCATCATTCGTTTGGAGTGAACATTCCTTTAATGTATCCCCAGATAGAGGAAATCATGCAGATTGTGGTAGATGAGGGGGTGCGTATCGTGTTTACTTCGGCCGGAAACCCTACGACATGGACCGCTTGGCTGAAGCAGCATGGCATTACAGTGGTGCATGTTGTTTCGTCATCGCGTTTTGCCATGAAAGCCGAGGCTGCCGGTGTAGATGCCATCGTAGCCGAGGGCTTTGAAGCCGGCGGACATAACGGGCGTGAAGAGACGACTACGCTTTGCCTGATACCTGCTGTACGTGCAGTTACCTCACTGCCTTTGATTGCTGCCGGTGGCATTGCTACCGGTGAGGCGATTCTTGCCATGCGTGCTTTGGGGGCCGATGGTGTTCAGGTGGGTACGCGGTTTGCTTTGACCGAAGAAAGCTCAGCCAGCGAAGTGTTTAAAGAATATTGCCTGCATCTGAAAGAGGGGGATACCCGTTTATTATTGAAGAAACTGTCTCCGGTACGTCTGGCCCGCGGTAATTTTCAGCAGGCAGTGGCGGCTGCCGAAGCTGCGGGGGCTACGGAAGAGGATTTACGTATCCTTTTGTCGAGAGGACGTGCCAAACGCGGCATTTTTGAAGGAGACCTTGAAGAGGGCGAACTTGAAATAGGTCAGGTTTCCGCCTTGCTCAATGAGAAAGGAATACAGACGGTAGCAGAAGTGATGGACGAACTGGTAACAGGTTATCAGCGGGCATGCGAAACGCTTGCCGCCAATGTTTGCGAGCGTTGGGACGTTTGACAGTTGATATAAACGATTTTGCCTATAGTGAAAAATCCTTTTGACGTACATTGTACCGGATTTCCACTATAGGCAAAATTATATGACAGCAAGCCTGCCTTTATCCTTTAGGGGGAATGTTTGGAGCTTTACCGCTGTTATTGCTGTTGTTGTTTGTTGACGGAGCATTGCCCGTGGGAGACGCAACGCTTTTGTTTGCAGTGGCCGAAGCGGTTGTTCCGGCAGTTGCCGTAGCCGTGGCGGTTTTGCCTGCAACTTGTGCAGCCGGTTGTTCTTCCCAATGGAACGGTTCGAAAGTGCTGTTCGGGTCAACCCAGCTCGGCTTCTTGGAAGCGTAGATGATGAACGGAGCAATCACCACGACAAGTGCGCCGATGATAAGTACGGAGAACCATACGGTATTGCTGCCGGTAGAAATCTGGCTGGGCGGGATGAAACTCAGTACGAATGCAAGCAGTGAGCCGCAGAAGCCGAGGCCGCCTACAAGCCACATCAGACCGTTACCGCCTTTACCGATACGGAACGGACGGTTCAGTTTCTTCATCTTATAACGCAATACGATGGCTCCGGAGAACATCAGCATATACATGATGAGATAAAGCACCACCGTCAGTTGTGAAAGAATCTGGTAGAAACTCTGTACCGAAGGCATCACCACGAACAGAAGGCTTAATACGGTTACAGCGCCACCTTGTACGAACAGAATGTTCTTTTGTACACCCAGCTTGTTTGTTTTCTGGAAGAACGGAGGCATATAACCTGCCTTGCCCACGGCAAAGATACCTTTGGACGGACCGGCAACCCATGTCAGCACACCTGCCAGCACGCCGAATGCCAGTGCAACGGCTATAACCGGCGACAGCCAGGAAGCATGGATGTAACGGAAGTAATTGTCGAAACCTACCAGCAGGCTTTGTGTAAGGCTGATGTCCTTGGCCGGAATAATGACACCCAGAGCGAATGTGCCCAACACGAAGATAAGCACCGTAATCAGTGCACCGATAAACACAGCCTTCGGATAGTTCTTGGACGGATTGTTTACATCCTTCACGTGGATACCGCCCATCTCCATACCTGCATAAAAGAGGAAGATACTTGCGGCAAGCACCACATTGTCAAAGTTCGTCAGGTCGGGGAAAAAGCTGCTGTGGAAGTCCATATTGGAATGTCCGCCTGTGGCAAGGTAGATAATGCCGAGGACAATCAGTAATCCGGCAGGGATAATCGTACCTACCAGACCGCCGACTTTGGCTACCTTTCCTACCCAGCTCATACCTTTCAGGGAAATGAAAGTTGCCAGCCAGTAGATAACGAGCACCACGACCAGCGTATAGTACTTGTTGTTTGCCAGCGACATGTCGTGTACGTCGTTCATGCCGATGAAAGCGATGGACACAGCACCGAACGTCAGTACCGTAGGATACCAGATTGTACTTTCAATCCACTGCACCCAGATAGCGAGGAAGCCGAGTTTCTTTCCGTAGGCTTCACCCACCCAGCGGAACACACCGCCTTGTTTGTCTTGAAACATTGCAGCCAGTTCCGCAGCCACGAGTGACGTAGGGATAAGAAAGACAATGGCTGCAAATAAATAATAGAAGGCCGAACTCATTCCGTACACGGCCTCGGCGGGCAGTCCACGCAGGGATACTACAGCCGTCACATTCATGATTGCCAGGGTAAACACTCCCAGCTTCACTGTTTGTTTAATATTTGCCATAAGTTAAGGTTTTTGGTGAAAAATATATTCGAAATCAGCGTTTATAACAACCCTTGGGAACAGTTGTTCCCAAGGGTAGAGGAAAATCCCGGCTTTAACAATTAAGGAGCGCTCTTTGCCGGTTCCTGTTCTATCTTTTTGTAATAGTCTTGCTTTTCCTTGTTGCGCCGCTCTACCAGGCTCGTTACGTATACTGTGAAAATGGGGAACATCATCATGCCCAGCGCTGCCAGCAGCACGGACAGTACCCGCCCTGTGACGGTGACCGCTATTATATTGGAGCCTACCGTAGTCACATCCATGAACGCCCACCACAAGGCGTCGCCATACCCCTTTACCAGAGGGTTGCTCCCATGCTCCATGACGTAGAATGCAAGGCTTGAGAAATAGACGGTAGCCAGCAGCATTGTCAGGTAAGATACGAACAAGCCCGATGCGCGGTTGTACGTCAGCCATCCCACCACGATGGCCATGGCATAGCCGCCCCGTACCAATGGGATGAAACGTAGCATATAGGTGACTTCGGGTGAGAAAGTCCAGCCCATATAGGCAATGATATTCTGATAAGGAATAGCCACCAGCAGAAAGATGAAATGAGTGGCTACATAACGCATCTTGTCTGTTGCCAGGAACCATTCCAGTACAAAGTCCGCCAGGAATAATGCGCAAATCCATAGCTGTACTTCCATGTACACCGATTGCTCGTAGAAGGGGATGCCTTTGAACGTATCAATGGAGATGCTGATAACCAGGAACAGCGAAAGCAGCAGGATGATGACATGCAATATGCCGTATATCCCTTTCTTTCGTAAAACGAATTCCGATAGAGCCATTTTCATAATGAAGGTCTGTTTGGTTACGGAATTGCCGTCGGCAACCCGTAATTCATCATTAAAGAGGTTGCCCCTCAGCGTCCGTGACGCTTTCGGAGCAACCTTGGAAAAAAGAGTACGAGAGATTATTCTGTAATTGTCACATTGTCGCCGTTGAATACGCCCAGGCCGAGCTTGTTCATGATGAACTTGACGGCCAGTTGCGCCTTGACGGAGTTACCGGCTTCGTCCAACGGTGGAGCGAAAGCGGAAACGCCCATCACACCGGGCAATACGGCCATTACGCCACCGCCTACGCCGCTCTTGGCAGGTATGCCGGCAGTGTACATCCAGTCGCCCGAATGCTCGTAGAAGCCCACAGTAGAAATCATTGAAGTGATTTTCGGTGCGAGCCCCGCATCGAATACGCTTTGTCTGGTAACGGGATTGACGCCGTTGTTGGCAATCGTTCCGGCTGCAATACCCAATTGTTCGGCTGTGATGCCCAGCGAGCATTGGCGGGTATAAAGGTCGAGCGCCACATCCGGATCGTCGTAGATACGGTTGTAATTCTTCAATAACCAGGCAATGGAGCGGTTGTTGAAGTTCGTAGCCGTTTCCGATTTGTACAGTTCGTCGATGAGTTGCGGAGCGGAGCCACACAGTTCTGTGATATTCTGTACAATGGCATCCCACTTCTTGTCCGGATTGCCCACCGGCTGTACCATGGAGCAAGCGGAGATAGCGCCTGCATTTACCAACGGTGTAGAGGGATGGTCGTTCTCTAGCAAAATGGCAATGATAGAGTTGAACGGCAGTCCTGTTGCATCGGCGCCAATCATATCCAGCACTTTCTGTGCACCGTATTGGCGCAGGATAAGTATGGCGGTATGCACTTTTGAAACGGATTCTATGCCGAAGCGGTAGTCCGTATCTCCGATATTGATGGTCTGTCCGTTCATCAGGCAGATGCTGAGGCCGAACAGCTTGGAGTCTATGTTGGCAAGGTACGGAATATAATCCGCATTCTTGCCGCCGGTTTGTTCTTTCACCTCATTGTAGGCTTCCAGGGCAACTTCCTTGATTTGAGAGATTGATATTTTCTTTTCCATAATCTATATATATAGAGAGAGTTTATATGGAATAAGGAATAGGAGACTGGAGTTTCAATCTCCTAAAGCCTTATCCGATACATGGTTTAATGTATGAAAGCAATAAAGTGGTAAGCTGATTCTTGCTTTATTATTTTTTGTGGTGTCTTCCGCCGTGATTGAAGATTTTGCTTTCTACCGGCAGATTCTTATCCTGTGCCATGCGGGTGGGAGTGGGGTAATCCAGTTTCTCCAGTTCGACAATGGCGTTTTTGATGTCGCCCAGCAGCATGTCTGCCATGTCGCGGCTGAATCCCTGGCGGACAACGACACGCATTACTACGTAATCTTCCAGTTTGGAAGGCAGTGTATAGGCAGGAACCATCCAGCCTTGTTGCGAGAGTTTATCCTGCAAGTCATACAGGGTCCATTTGGCGGTCTTTGCATACTCCGGTTTCAAGTACCAGATGAACAACGGGTTCACTACTTCATCGGAATAATTCACGAACGGAGCCATTTTTCCGATTTCGTCGTGGATATACTTGGCGATTGTGAGCGAATTGTACTGTACTTCTTTGTACCCCTGGAATCCTAAGCGGATAAACTGGTAATACTGTCCTAAAATCTGTGCGGCAGGACGGGAGAAGTTCAAACCGACTTGCGTGATATTGGCGCCGAGATAATTTACGCTGAATGACATCTCTTCGGGCAGATACTCTTTGCCTTTCCAGCAAACCCAGCCCAGACCCGGATAGACCAAGCCGAACTTGTGACCGCTGACACTGATGGAAAGCACCCATTTCAAACGGAAGTCCCACTTTTTCTCCGGATACAGGAACGGGAGGATGAAACCGCCGCTGGCTGCGTCTACGTGGATGGGAATGTCGTAGCCGGTCTTGGCATTGTATGCGTCGAGCGCTTTGTCGAGCGCTTCAACATCGTCATTCAGTCCTGTCCATGTAACCCCCTGGATAGGTACGATACAGATGGTGTTCTCATCGCACATTTTCAGGGCTTCTTCGGGGTCGAGCGTGGTTTTGTCAAGAGTCAGGGGCACTTCGCGCATTTCAATCTGCCACAGTTGGGCAAACTTTTCCCATACCACCTGGAAACCGGTAGAGATAACGAAGTTCGGCTTATCGAACGGTTTGCCTTGCGCCTGACGTTTCTTGCGCCAGCGCAGCCATGCAGCTACACCGCCCAGCATACACGCTTCGGAAGAACCGATGGCGAGCGCGCCTGTTTTCCAGGTATCTTTTTCCGGAGAGTTCCACAAGTTGGCGACGATGTTGATACATTTACCGTTCATTACGGCGATGCGGGGATACTCGGTTTCGTCGATGTAGTTGATGTTGATGGCTTCGTTCATCAGCTTGGTTGCGTATTCGTCCATATAGGTGGTGACGAATGTAGCCAGGTTCAGACGGGGCTGTGTTTGGGCGAAGGTCTCATCCTTCACCATCTGGTAAGCGATTTCGGGAGTAGTAGGTCCGTCTGGTATTTTTTCTACCGGTGAGGGTTGCAACATACGGTTTGAGCCGAATACATCTGTCTTGGCATCTCCTTTTCTGAAATTCAAATCTTCCATATAACTGTAAGTTTTTAAAGGTTTAGGCGTCGGGGACTTTCCCCGTCGAATTTTCCACAACAACGACCCCCGCGAAAGAAAGTTCCGCCGTTTTACATTATTTGGCGTTTATTAAAAGGGCGGGGCGGAAATCCTGGCGTTCTACCGGCTGTTGCTTTTTAATTATCGCTTATTCTATCCGAACATTCTGTTGCATCGCTTGTTGTCCTTCCACTAACTAATCCGCTTTTGAATTATGAAGATTAATACCGGACAAGGAACCATTCCTCTTATTACGCTTATAGGTATCTGGTCTGTTTCTGCACTGACCTCATTGCCGGGCTTGGCTGTTTCGCCTATTTTGGGAGAACTTTCTACGATTTTTCCCCATGCCACGGAGTTGGATATACAGATGTTGACTTCTTTGCCTTCCTTGCTGATTATCCCTTTTGTACTATTGGCAGGTAAACTGGCGGAGAAACGCGATTTTATCCGTTTGCTGCGGGTGGGGCTTTGGCTGTTTGCAGCGAGCGGGGCACTTTATTTGTTTTCTTCCAGGATGTGGCAGCTAATGGCTGTCAGCGCTTTGCTCGGTATCGGGGCAGGATTGATTATTCCGCTTTCTACGGGATTGATTTCACGGTATTTTACGGGAGAGTATCGCGTCAGGCAGTTTGGCTATAGCTCTGCCATAACCAATATGACGCTGGTGGTGGCTACGGCTGTAACAGGTTATCTGGCAGAGGTGCACTGGCGTTTGCCTTTTGCCGTTTATCTGTTGCCGTTGATTTCTTTAGTTCTTTCGGCTTATTTAAAGAAGGATGCGGCTTCGGTAACAATCAAGCAGGCGGCGGCTATCATTCCTCCCATTCAATCTACGCCTGTAATCTCCGGTAAATATGGCATACACATACGCCATCTTGTTCAGTTAATGTTATTCTACGGGTTGGTTACTTACGTAGTTCTTGCGGTTACTTTTAACTTGCCTTTCTTGATGGAAGCGCATCACTTTTCAAGCGGTAATTCCGGGCTGATGATTTCTCTGTTTTTCCTTGCCATTATGGCTCCCGGATTTATGTTGGATAGTTTGGTGAAGCTTTTGGGGAATAAAACAAAACTTTACAGCCTTTTGGCTATTGCCATCGGATTACTGTTGATATGGATTTCGCCTACGGAATGGCTCATCGTGCCGGGATGTATTTTAGTAGGTTTGGGCTATGGCATCATCCAGCCTCTGATTTACGATAAGACAGTTGATACTGCTATCCCTCAGAAGACAACGCTTGCCCTTGCCTTTGTAATGGTGATGAATTACCTTGCCATACTGCTTTCTCCCTTCATCACAGACTTTTTCCAATGGATATTCCATACCGGTTCGCAAGAATTTCCGTTTATCTTCAATCTGTGCATAACAATATTGATTATGTATTGGGCGTATGCAAAGAAAGAAGAATTCCTGTTTAGCGATTAGTGATTAGTGATTAGCGATGAGTGATAAGTTATAAGTTATGCTGAATCATAATTCATCACTACCCCTAATCACTAATCGCTAATCGCTTATCACTAACTCCTAACCACTTATAGTTCTATCTCCTCATACCTCATTCCGAACACATCTGCCACTGCCTTATACGTCACTTTCCCTTCTACCACATTCAGTCCCAATGCCAATGCCGGATCATCTTTACAAGCCTGTTTCCAACCTTTGCAAGCTAATGCCACGGTATAAGGCAGCGTTGCATTTGTCAATGCCATAGTGGAAGTAAACGGTACGGCACCGGGAATATTGGCCACCGCATAGTGCACAATGCCATCCACGACATACGTTGGTTCGCTGTGGGTAGTGGGATGGGACGTTTCAAAACAACCGCCCTGGTCGATGGCGACATCCACAAGTACGGTTCCGGGCTTCATCATTTTCAGCATCTCCCTCGTAATCAGATGCGGCGCTTTATCGCCGGGGATAAGTACCGAACCTATCACCAAATCCATGGTAGGCAGTTCCATTTTAATATTGTGAAGCGAGGAATAGAGTGTTTTTACATTCTTGGGCAATACCTCGCTGAGATAACGCAGACGCGTCAGGTTGACATCCGTAATCATCACTTCCGCACCCATTCCCGCAGCCATTTGTGCGGCGTTGGTACCGACTACGCCGCCACCTAAAATAAGCACACGCGCAGGGCGGACACCCGGTACGCCACCCATTAGTTTGC
>UMKM01037749.1_pt1 | contig 18817 bp, 10 predicted proteins | sample 1966331 | NCBI WGS metagenome assembly UMKM01 (sample SAMEA4836176, study PRJEB28245) | human gut metagenome | biome: gut microbiome; material: fecal sample | place: Denmark | collected 2008 | reverse complement strand
CGAAAGTAGTACATCCTGATAGCGGGCTATGGTTTCTGTGGACTTTATTCTTTATCGTGCTGCTGATGTGGCTGTGCAATTGGATCGTCACGTGCCTGAAGGTCAAGATAGAATATGTGGTCTGTTTCTTTTCTTTGTTGATGATGGGCATAATGGTCGCATTGAAATTTAAACTGTTCGGTTTCCAGTTTATCGCCTGGTATTTTCCGTTCTATGCCATTGGATTTTTCGGAAGGAAATATCAATACCTTTGGGAGAAACGGGGGCGCGTTGATTCTTTGTGGTTCTCCGCCTTGTTCTTGTGTATGGCATACTGGTGGATGCGGAAAGACCCTCCTTTGTTCATGCCCCCAAGCAGCCATGTGGTGTACAACTATGTGTACAAATTTATGGTCGCAGGAGTGGCGATAGCTGCGTTCATCCCCTTATTCAAGTATTATGTGAATAAGCCTTTGTTAATATTTACTAAATGGGGGGGGTAACATTGGGTATTTATGCTATCCATCAGACAATTATCACCCTGCTTACGTCGTGGTTCAATATTGCCTCCTTGCGATTGCCCTATTGGCTGTATGTATGCTGCTTGTGGGTGATGGTTTCGGCTATAAGCTATTTGTGCTATCGGCTGATTGAAAGAAACCGTTACTTGTCGTTGTTATTCTTAGGCAAGTAACAACTTATAATTTTTATCATGAGATTCTCCGTTCTGCTTTCCTTGTACTATAAGGAAAATCCAATTTTTCTGCGTGAAAGTCTTCACAGTGTATTTGGTCAGACATTACAGCCTGACGAGGTCATATTAGTCGAAGATGGACCATTGACACCGGCGTTATATGAAGTGGTGGAGGAATTTGCCGGTCGGTATAGTACGATAAAACGTATTGTGTTGGAAAAGAACAGGGGGCTGGGCAACGCTTTGAGTGAAGGATTAAAGCATTGTTCCTGTGACTTGGTGGCCCGGATGGATACGGATGATATTTGTAAACCAGAACGTTTTGCCAGGCAGTTAGCGTTTATGGAGAGCCATCCGGAGATAAGTGTGGTAGGCGCATGGATCGATGAGTTTCAAGAGACTATATCCAATGTCACATCAACGCGCAAACTGCCGCAAAATCCACAAGAGATACGTTTGTTCGGGAAGAAGAGGAACCCGATGAATCATCCGGTAACAATGTTTCGCAAGCAAGCCGTAGAAGCGGCGGGTGGCTATCTGCCGTTCCCTCTTTTTGAGGATTATTATTTATGGGTCCGGATGATGCTGAATGGATCGAAAATGTATAATATACCGGAATCATTGTTGTATTTCAGGTTTTCTCCGGAAATGTGCAAACGCCGTGGAGGATGGAAATACGCCTATGTAGAAATGCGTTTCCAACGGCAGTTGCAGAAACTGGGATATATCGGGATTCTCATGATGATGACAAACATTTGTATTCGTTTGGTAACCCGTCTTGTTCCTAACAGCCTGAGAGGATGGATTTACAAGAAATTTCTACGAAAATAGTTGCACATTCCTATGTAGGCAGGTTCATCCCAAATATAGAAAAGTGATTCTTTTAATTTTCCTTTCTTTTGGATATTACATAATAAAGACGCAAGTTCATTCTCCGACAATGTAAAAAACGGAAGCATGTAACAACTATATCTTCTATCGTTTAATAATCGGATGCTTCGTTTGTCATTCCATGCCCAAGGTGAGAACGAATGTTCGTATTGCCAACGTTCCGGAGTAATCTGTGTACCAAATACAGGAGTCATTCTATAGCTTAATACAAAGTCTACCCATCGTTGCCGTTCTTTATCGGCTTCTTTATCATTAAGACCTTCAGTCATACAACGATTCTCAACTCCAACAGTGATAGGGATAGATGACTTTAAAGGAATGGTAGTATGATGTACGTTATAATCCAGCTGTATCGTAAAATGTTTACTTCCTTCTATCTTTATCGTCTGATGATACTTTCCGACTGGAACCCTTGACGGACACTGTACAGTAATCCATACAGCAGTCAATGTATCCGTACATTTCAACTGATTTTTAAAAGGGACTAACGCGTCATAATAACCATTCATTTTTTTAAGTTCTCTAGCCGATATTTGAATACCTTTCAAATATCGGTCGAAAGTGAAACGATATTCCTCATTAACTTTGCTAGGAAAGACTAATTGAATATGTTCTACTTCACCTCTAGCCATTTCCAAGTGAACCTTTGAGGTTTGAGCGTAATTTCTGTATACTTGTGGGGATTCTACAGAAGGAATTATCCAAATATTTGCTTTTGGATAACTGGCACATATAGACAGGAATCCAACCCATAGTTGAATAAGCGTTAAAAAATACTTCATATTTATTTCAGATTAAATGTAGTCACTACAGCCGCATGGTCAGAGGGGTAGCGAACAGGATGTTTGTCTATCATCTCCGATTGGATAGCTTTGATATCCTTCCCTTTATAATAAATAAAATCTATACGGTATTGCAATTCATTCTTCGCCATAGTAGACCATGTAAGACATGGATATTTTTTCACGTCAGGATGAATCTCACGATAAGAGTCAATAAAATGAGCTTTTTCCATCAACTTGCTGGTGGGCCATTCTATAACATACCCGTTGTGTCCATTCATGTTTTTTGTATCATCTTTCCAATCCAGATGCGAATCACTGTTAAAATCACCGGAAACTATGAGAGGTGTTTCCATGGTATTCCATTGGGATGGAAAAGCTTTCAAGATACTTTGCAATTGTGCAGCTCTCCTACTCCACTCCCCCGCTATGATATTTTCTATGGATTCACAGGCGTTTATTTGGTCATTAGTGATAGGACGATAATCCAGCCAAAGGTTAATGTAATTTATTTGTTGTGACGGACTAATTTGCAATGTCGCCGCACTGCAATTGAAGGAATCATACAAATCATAGGTATCTGTGATAGGATACCGGCTCATGATGGATAAATTGGAACTACGTAAATAGAAATAGTAGCCTAATGCATCTGCAATAATAGCACCTGAACCGTAGGTTTCTACCATACCGATCACATCTGGATTTTCTGCTTTTATAACCTCTACGACCCTATTCACTCCTACCTCTTGCCCCAATTCATGACCACCATGAAAGATATTGAAAGCCATCACCTTCAGTTGTGACAAACGTTGGGTGTCCGTAACTGAAATTTTGGGTAGTTCCACATGGCTTATAAATGTAAATTCTTTGATATAACCATTGAATGCATTCCACTGACCATCATCTACAGAGCCTATTCTAAGTGTATTGTTGGTGGCTAAATTGACATTTCCGTTGGTACAGTAAATAGCCACATTCAACTGATCGTAATACATGCGCATCTCCTGTTTACCGGCATCATGTGTCACTGTCAAGGTATGCCACTTATCATCATTTATGGGTTGGCGCAAGGCAGTAGGTCTATATTCCCATGGAGTGTTTTTCCCATCGCAAAAGTGCACTATCCATGATCCGTTGTCTTGGGTGCCTATCCAAATGCCTGCTTCGTTTGGTATATTGTTCTTTTTATTGGTAATCAAGGCTTTTTCACCTAATTCACGGGCATGACTACGCACCTTTATAGAAAAGGTAAAAGAACCGCTCATGCTTACGGAATCTATTTCAGATACTTTTATTCCATGGCGCTCAAAGGCATTTTCACTTAAATCAAGTATTTCTCCGGGTTGTACAAAATATCTTATCTCTTTGGCCGTCAAAAAAGCAGGCAGGAAGAGCAGTATAAATAATAGTTGCTTTTTCATACTGAATTTATTGTTTATTCAAAATATTGTTTTATTGATGTTGCTTTATCCCAATATTATGGCTGTTGATATAATTTTTATCTATCCAACGAGTAAGAAAATAATCCATAGACCGAACAAAACGATTGTAGTTTTTACGCTTGTTGTCTGTCCATCCTGTTTCGGCATGGGCCGCCCAATATGGATATATCATTCTATACATATCCTCCACTTGTGGTATCCATTCTCCCCACATCTGACACCCTATACCTATAATCTGTTTTTGTTCCTGCATGGTAAGCCCTTCGGGTATTGGATTGAACGCATATGCTTTTTCCAAAGGAATAGGTTCGAAATCATATTCCAACCCAGGCGTTATACGGTCATGGTTAAAGTTCAGATAAGTATATTTAAAATAACTGTTAACTATCTTATAACCTCGTTTGGCTGCCTTCCGTAAAAGGTCATGATTGCCAGTCCAGAACTGTACCACCGCGTCCTCTGAAAGCTGGTTTCCTGCTTCAATTGTAACTTCACTTTGGTATCCATGCAATTTGTCACCAGTTATATCATTCCAACCCATCATTATTCTTCCTTTCGATTTCAGATAAGAGGCTATATGGTTAGTGAACCACATCTGAAGTTCGGCAGCTGAGTTTATCCCTTTTTCTTTCATGAATGTTCGTACCTCGGATGAGTTATTCCATTGCTCTTGTCGCACTTCATCGCCACCAATGTGAATGATTCTCGAAGGAAACAGTTCCATCACTTCATCGAGTACATCCTTCAAAAAAGTACGTGTGCGTGGATCGGCTACATTGAAGGCACTGTTTTTGACTCCAAAGGTACAAGGCACTTTGATTTTTTCATCTGTACTGCCTAACCAAGGATACGCGGCAATGGCGGCTGAAGCATGTCCCGGCATCTCTATTTCAGGAACAACTGTAATGTGAAGATTCCGGGCATAGGAAACAATTTCTTTTATTTCACGCTGTGTATAGTATCCATCGAACGGCTCACCATCGAACACTTTGCTTTCATACCAGTTGAGCTGAGTAGAATCTCTATGCGCGCCTATTTCTGTGAGCAGCGGATATTTCTTTATTTCTATACGCCATCCCTGGTCTTCGGTAAGATGCCAATGGAAAGTGTTCATTTTTAAAATAGCCATTTCATCCAACAATTGTTTTACCTCTTTCATGCCCTTAAAGGCTCTTCCATCATCAAGCATGAATGAGCGCCATTTAAAAGCCGGAGCATCATCAATGACTACATAAGGTATTCTTATTTGTCCTTGATGAGTGGTAATAAGCTGACGGAAAGTCTGCAGACCATAAAACACACCTTGAGGTGTGGAACCTTCAATACGGATACCTTGTTCGTTTACAGTAAGACGATATCCTTCAGGATGGGGAATCCACTTAGATAAAGTCAATTGCATATTTCCCTGCTTGGTGTGTTGTACGATGAGTCCATGTTCCTCTAACAACAGTTGTTTTAAGTAATCGGCTTCATTTTTCAAGGCATTGGGATAAACAAGCTGACAGGACATAAAAGGATAATGTCCCGGATGAACCTTTACCTCATTGGGATAAGGAAGTATTTCTAAAGGTGCAGTTTGCGCTACAAGCATACCTGCCAAGTATAAATATATTATTGATAATAAAAATCGTTTCATATTCGAACTATTTGTTTATATTGAATGTCCAATTTCCACCTTCTTTCATAGTGATAAAGATACTTTCATCCTTATCTTGATGAATGCATTTGACTATGCTGCTTTTATGTGATATGTCTTTCCCGTTTTTCCAAATTAGCTTGTTATTCAACGTGATGCTTTTGCATTGGAAAGGCAGGCAGATGGTAGCACGTGGACCTTGTGGTGAATTTACCTGAAGTTGAAACGTCCTTTCATCATCTTTAAAGGAAACTTTAATGTTTCCTTTAACTGTGGGAACTAAAGTTTCAGCCTCTTTCACTCCTGTAGGTTGCGGAGCTATACGATAAGCCTTATATCCGGCTTCCGTAGGAGTTATACCGCACACATATTGCGACAGGATAGTAAGACCGCCGCCACTCCAGGCATGATTGGTAGTACCACCGGGGAATCCATTAGGACCAATCCCCCATCCTTCATAAAGGGTCGTGTGTTCAGAATCGTTCACCATTTCAGCAAAACGCCGTTTCATACGCTCCATCCCATAATAATTTTCCCCCATTCTAAAAAGAGCTTCTATGACATACTTTTCCATATAAGGACTGGCATGTTCATTCTGCTTCAATACTTTAATCAATGCAGGATATTTTTCTTTATCTGCTAAGCCAGACACGATGGCTAAAGCTTGTACCCGGTCATCTGTCTTTAGCCTATAATCAGGATGACGGTAAGCTTTTCCATTCCAAAATGCGGCGTTAAATGCCTTTTTCAGTGCTTTCATCTCTTGGAGTATAGCATCTGCTTCTGCATTCATTCCCAAAGCGGTAGCCATGTGTTGCTGCCCTTTTAGAGCAATATAGTACCAAGCATTAAAGAGCGCTTTGATATCAATATTTTTTCCCCAATCACCCCAAGTCCATTCTCCGGCTCTGAAGGTGATGGTACCATCGTTATTCTTCTGCCAAATATCCAAGTATTTTTGTATTTTGGGATATAGATCTCTAATGGTTTTAAGGTCTCCTGTATTCAAATAATAATTCCAAAAACCAAAGTAACCGATAGACGCCAACATTTGACCGGGAAGTTCAGTGTGATAGTTGGACGAAGGGATAGGAGCGAAGATTTCTCCTGTAGGACGCTGCCACCCCATGAGTTCATACATCCCTTTTTTCATGAGCAGATGGCTGCTCACCGACAATGCATAGAAGGCTTCTCCTGATTCGTTCACTTCATCACCCCACCATTGAGCCCGCTCTCTGTCAGGACAATCCATATAAGTATCACGCATGGTAATATAAAGTGTGCGTTGTGATTTCTCCCACATTTTATTCAAGAAAGGATCGTTACAGCGAAAGTATCCTTCGAATTCTGTGTTATATCCTGTCTCTCTGAACTGTACTTTGGTAAGGTTTATTCCTTTGGGATAAATGTAATATACTTTCTCACCGTTCATCCAACCTTTATTTTCATACGACTGCTTTCCTTTTTTGGTCAGATATTCTGCTCTGACATTATATGCGCTTCCTCCTTGATAGTGGCTTGTAAATATAGTAACGACTGAATGGGCTTTCTCTGCTTCCAACTCCATGTAAGGCATAATTTGAGCATTGTAAGGAAGCTGACAAACTAAAGTATCATTTATTGTACCGCTGTGAACAGTTTGTGAGACGTAATTCTTCAAACCAAAATCTTTCCAAAGCGGAATGATACGATGATGCAGTTTATTCCATGGTGCATCGCCTTCCTTTCCAACCACACGTGCTTTGGCCCAATATTGGCATGCTGCGTTTTCACCTTTTTCCCAATTGTCCATAGCGAGTTCTGCATTAAATCCGATACTTGATTCAGGTAAACGGAAATTAGGATACGGCGCCAATGGGGTATAATAAGCAGGGTGCATGGCGGCTTTCCACGAGTCATCACTCTGCAAGGTGAGCTCAGCAGTTTGGCAATCGAACAAGAAAGCGCCTTGACCACTGGGATTATATGAAAATCCTTCTTTGCCAAAATACCATACTAACGCAGATATAAGATTATGTCCTTGCTTGAGGTGTGGGGCTATATCCACTTCATCATAATAGGTGTCATTGGGATTAGGACCACGTTTTACGGCACCTTCCAAGACAACTAGTTTGCCGTTAATCCAAAGCCAATATTTGCTGTCTGCTGCAATACGAGTTAAAGCTTTGGCAGGAACAGCATTTATATTAAATTCCTTTTGAAAGCATATCCAAGAATTTGTCGCATTTTGATTCTCAAAAGCAGTAATCCATTGTGGAACAGACACCGCAGACAACTGTAGGGAAACAACACATAGGATGACTAGAGTTAAGAAATATTTTTTCATGATATAGAAATGAGCTATACGGTTTATAGAAGACATGAACTATCTATCTTCTATTTATTATTCTATTTTTTATTATAGGGCTAGGGAGCTATCCCCAGCCTATAATTGTGTAATTACCAAAATTTAGTTTGGCTAAGGTTTTCATTTAGTATAAGCTGTTGCTTTGGTATCGGAAAATAATAATATTTAGGTTCTTCAAATTTACGTGTGTTCGAATTTACTTCAGTAGACGACATGATGTAACCATGATCTTTTTCTGACAGACAAATCGCAGTTTGGGCTCCTGAACTTTCTTTCATATAATAGAATACATAATTGTTTCGTTCCGATTCAGGTATTGTATTAGCTGCTTCACTTTCAAAAATACCTACATCAGGAATTCCGTCACCTGTAAAGTCGTGTAGTCCAAATTGGTCAATATATACACCTTGCTGAATCTCTTCAAATAATCTCCCTGATTTCCATCGAAGCAAATCATCATATCTAAAGCATTCGCAAGCAAATTCAATTCTTCGCTCACGACGAATTTCGAGAATAACTTCCTTTTGGGAACCTGTTACATTAGGATATTGTTTTTCCAAATTTGCATTCAAGTTCAAAGAAGCTAATAATATGGCAGGCATACCCACTCTATCTCTTACTACATTGATGGTTGCATCCAAATCCGCCTGCTTCAAAATACCCAACTCCGCTTTAGCTTCAGCGTAAATATATAAAATTTCAGCATAACGCATTACCGGGATGTCATTGTAAGAACGAAACCAATCCATTTGGTCAGCTGTTTGAGCTACAAATTTAGTTTGAGGATATCCTCCTAAGTATAAGTTAGGAACAAAAGGCCTGTTTTCTCCCGGACGAATATATCCTGGATACATAAAAGTTTGTTTATAACGGGGATCCCGATTCTTGAACGTCTCGGGCATAGACATCTTATCATAATCAGGAACTGAGGTGAATGGAATAGCTTTACCATTTTTGATGTATTCATAATTTTCCATTAAGCTACGGCTTAAACTGCTCACATAACTGAAAACTCTTCTTGCTGCATCATGTTTAATGTTTTGCTTGTCATCAAAATCCTTAAACAAGAGAATTTCCGGACTATCTCCTAAATTATTACTTATGAACAGATTTTCATAAGCATTATCTATTCCTCCTCTTTTATCAATAGAAAACAAATGGGTTTCCATTATTTTTTCACAAGCGTTTATAGCTATCTTATAGAAATGTTCGGCACTGACCTGTAACCCCAATTCATCATGATATTTACGGAAAGAGGCTTCATGCAGCGCTATACGAGCCATCATGCCATAAGCATACCATTTATTGATGACACTTCTATTCTTCATATCTGCCGAGATATGGTTGACCGCAAATTCCAAATCTTTAAAGATAGAATCGACAACTAACTCACGACTGTCTTTCCCTTTGTAAAGAAGATCTGTACTCGTATCTTTAAGTGAAGTGGAATACCAGGGTACTTCATTGAAACGTTTTATCATCTCATAATACCACTGAGCACGCATCAAACGTGTAATTCCAATATAGTGATTGATGACCGTAGGTGATCCTTTTGTCTTATGGACATTCTCCAGAAGAATATTATACTTTCTCAAAGTACCCCAATTATCCCAACCTCCTACTGACTGTTCGGTGATTCCTCCATGCATCATGTTGACTATTTCTGTAGGTTCAGAATAGATAGAAGCATTGTCTGTCGCGTAATCGTGATAATAATAGATTAACTCATTATAGAAAGTATTAGTATAAAGTTCCAAATCTTTTTCGGAAGTAAAGTATGTTTTATCCGACAAATCGGTATCAGGATACCTTTCCAGAAAGGAATCATTACAACTGACCAGTAATAGTCCACATAAAATATATGCTATTTTTTTTATTTTCATAATTAGTATTTTTAGAATGATAAGTTTAATCCAAAGGTGAACAATCGTTGCATAGGATGGCTGGTTCCTAATATTTCAGGGTCATAATTCTTTGAAAGCTTGGTAAACTCAAAAATATTATCGCCTGTAAGATATAATCTTACTCGTTCTAATTTAGCTTTCATCGTAAACTTTTTAGGTAATGTATAACCGATAGTGATATTCTTTATGCGGAGATAGGCTGCATTTTGCAAATATCGCGTCTGATTAATTGCCAAGTCCTTTCCACCTTCTGCAATATAAGATTTTAATCTTGGGAAATAAGCATCAGTATTTTCTGGAGTCCAATGGTCTAAATTATTTTCAAGCACATTTCCCCAAGGAGCTCTATATATGCCAAAGAAATAATGACTTTCCGGATACCAATCCTTTTTGCCTACTCCTTGCAACAGAACACGGAAATCAAGTCCATTCCATTCGGCTGTAAAATCAGCACCATAATTATATCGTGACGCATTGTTACCAATTACTTTATAGTCACCAGGATCATTTACAGTCCAAGAACCATTGTTAATCTTTCCATTGTTATCCAAGTCCTTATATTTCAAATCTCCCGGTTCAATAGGACGGTCACCAGGATAGGAAGTTACATCCCATTGATCAGCATGGTTATCAATATCTGCTTGATCTTTGAAAAATCCTTCTGTCACTAATCCCCATATTTCTCCTATCTCACAGCCTTCATACCAATCGTCCAAATTACCAGTAGGATTATCAAACCGAGTAATAAAAGAACGATTGTCTGACAGGATAAATTTGACATTATAGCTAAAAGGCTTATTCCCCAAATTAAACAAGTCTCTCCATCCCAAGGATATTTCCCAACCTTCAGTTTTCATATCTGCCGCATTAATGCGTGGCTCTAAAGCTCCCAACACACTAGGAAGAGTCTTACCTTTCGTAAGCATATCTTTCGTATCTCTGCGATATATATCTCCCGAAAAGGTAAGCCGGTTATTAAAGAAATTCAAATCCAATCCTATGTTTTTGGTATATACTTTTTCCCAAGTCAACGAATTTGAAACTAGGCCACTGGGGGTAACGCCCATAGGTTTTATACCATTAATCAACAATTGTTGTTCGCTAGATCCCATACTTGCAATATATTCATAGTAGCTTACATCCTGATTGCCTAGAGCTCCATACGAAATTCTCAATTTCGCGTAATTCAACCAATTTTGGGTGGCATGCATAAATTTCTCTTGTGAAATAATCCAAGCAGCTGATATAGAAGGAAAGAAACCGAAACGATCATTTTTGGGGAAGCGAGAAGACCCATCATAACGTCCATTTGCTTCAAAAATATATTTATTGTTATAAATATAATTCAGACGGAAAAAACCACCACGCGTGGCCCATTCATAATTATCCTCGCGCACACGTGCACTTCCGGTAGCTAATTCTACGCTGGGTAATGATGAACTAATTAATTCTTCACGCTCACCTCGCATATATCGGTGTGAGTTATATTCTTGATTAAATCCAGCCAATGCACTTACCTGGTGTTTACCAAATGACTTAGTAAAGTCTATATAAGCATTTACACTAGTATAGTAATCTCTTTCCTTGGCAAGTTGAGCCATATCTACCCAACCTAAATATTCATCGGCAAGATTAGGCCCCTGTTTATAAGGTATGTTCATATCACTATCCCATTGTTCTGTTTCTCTATTTCCCAATCGGGCCGTTGCATCGGCTTTGATAGATAATACATTCTTAATCAAAGCCAGTGTCATAGTAAATTGCGATTGCAGACTGAGTTCCGTCGTTTGGGCTTCTCCTTCAGAAAGTGATCCAATCAATTCTGCTCCTTCTTTTGTCCATGACCCATCAGGATTCTTCACGGTCATTAAAGTATTGGTATCATTAATCCTATTAAATAACCATGAATAGAAGGAACTAGGTCGCTTGTATGTATAGTACAGAGCAGACGTATTATTGCCAAAAGTCAACCAATCGGCTACTTTGAAATCTACTTTTGAGCGGAAATTATAACGATCCATAATGTCCTTATTAATTTTTAAGAGCCCTCTTTCCTGCATATATTCCATACCTATATAATAAGAAGCCTTTTCGGAAGCGCCTGACAAACTTAAATTATGAGAGTGAGTTATACCTGTGTTATCATATATTTCCGAAAACCAGTCTGTATTCCCTAAATAGGTATAATATTCTGGATTACTGAAACTTGGAATCACATTAGGTAAGGTTGGGTCTTCTTTCATCTTTTCAATGTATTTTAAATCCTCGTCTGAATAAAGATCGTACCAAGGCTTACCCATAATTTTTTTATAGCTAGCCTGTATATAAGGATCTTTTACGATTTTAGGCATGCGCCCCAATTTACGCACTGTAATGGAGTTGTCAAAATCAACATTGATCTTTTCCCCTTTTTCTCCTTTTTTAGTAGTTACTAAAATAACCCCATAAGCGGCTTTTGCACCATAGATAGCCGCTGATGATGCATCCTTAAGAACAGATATACTTTCTATATCCGAGCTGTTCATTCGGCTAAAGAATGCAGTTTCGGTTGGAATACCATCAATCACAATTAAAGGAGAACCACCATTAATAGAAGTCTCACCTCGAATATTGAAGGTTGGAACAGAATTAGCTTGGCCATCACCAATACTTATATTAAGGTTAGGTACGATACCCTGTAACATCGTTCCTATGCTATTGGTTGCTCTATTGGCTAAAGTTTTTCCTCCTACACTTTCTACAGCACCACTCAAATTAACTTTTTTTTGTGTACCGTATCCCACGACTATCACTTCATCCAGCATCTCATTATCTGAAGTCATGGTGATATTGATGCGTGTACGGTTTCCCACAGTTATTTCTTGTTTTTTCATTCCGATATAAGTTACTTCCAGCACTGATTTATCGGTAATATCACCACTTAACGTATAATCACCGTCTATATTGGTGATAGTACCGTTTGAAGTACCTTTAAGCATGACGCTTACACCTATTAAAGGTTCACCATTCTCATCTAAGATACGTCCCGTTATTTTACGTGTTTGTTGCAAAATGGCAGGTTGGGGCTTGTTTGAAAGGACTATATGACTTCCTTCCATAGTATAATGTATTTCAGTATCATGAAAAAGTTCGTCCAAAACTTTAGATACAGGAGTGTCATCTGCTCTTACCGACACTTTTTGATGAGTATCGATATTCGAATTGATAATAAACAAGTAATCTGTTTGGTTTTCAATTTCATTTAAAACAGACTCAAGAGTAGCATTGTTCTTGGTGAATGTAATGCGTGCGTTTTGCGAGTGTATATTACCCGCAAACATACTGAAAATTGACACAAATACCAGAGTCAGGGTAATTTTCATAATCTTATAAATTCGATTTGTCCGTAATTTTTGGGGGTATAAAATTTCCCACAAAGAAATATTATTCATATCTTTGTTACACTTTAATGATTAATACAGTTATTAGAATTGTGTTAATAGTGAGTGCTGACATGCGGCCAAACTTGTCGGCACTCTTTTTTTCAATTGAAAGGAATGTGTTTTCTTAGTATTGTTTCATAGGCAAATTTATTTTATGTAAATAATATGGTTTTCTTCATCGCGTACAAACTGAAAATCCACATCTTTTTGTAGCACTCGTAAAGCATATCGCACACCATCAGAATGACGGAACTTACCTGTACAACGATAATTCATCACAGCTTTATTTTCTATACGGATTTCCACACCGTAGTATTTTTCAAATTTATGAATGATATAAGGGAAAGTTGCATCCTTGAAACTGATAATCCCCTCTCGCCAACGATAAGGATTATAATCTTCAATAGGAGCCACTTTTATTTCTCCATCTTTAAGATAAGCCATCTGGTTAGGTTTGAGTTGGCACTGATAATTGCCTGCGGTTATCTTTACAGCCCCTTCCATCAACGCTGTCGCAAAGGTACTGTCATCCGAATAAGATTCCACATTAAATTGGGTACCAAGCACTTCTACATTTCCTTTTGGAGTTTGTACAATAAAAGGTTTATGAATATTTTGAGCAACCTGAAAGTAGGCTTCACCGTCAAGTTTAATCCGGCGTTCTTTATCTGCGAAAACTGCAGGATATTCAATTTTAGTACGAGAATTCAGCCAAACTTTGGTTCCATCAGACAATTCCAAATTGATACGTTGACCAGCTGGAACACTGATTTTTTGAGCAGTGAGCCAATATTCTTGTCGCTCTTGGTTCTTGTAAAATAGTGTGATGACCAGAGTAATCGCTGCAACTGCTGCAATTTCTATAAATTTCCTAAATTTAAACTTCTTTTTTGAAGACTGTGAAACAGTTTCTTTTTTCGTGTCTTTACTCAGAAGCAATGTCATATCATACATCTTTCTTTCTTTAAAATAAGTACGACGGTTTTCAGTTGATGCTTCCATCCACTTACGAACTTTCATCTCTTCGTCCGTAGTAGCCTGACCTTCAAAAAAACGTATTAACAAATTTTTATCCATACTCTGTTATATTGTATAATAAAAGATAATATAAATTTATTTATCTTCTTACTATACATATAAGCAAGTGATGCTTTCATATCCCTAATGAAAAAAGGTGTTTTTTTTATTTTAAAAGGAAATAAATAAAAAAAGGTAGATAATCTTTTAGTTGTATCCGTAGTTCTCTTAAAGCTTTTGTGATATGAAATTCTACCGATTTATAGCTGATATTCAGCTTTTCGGCAATTTCTTTATGCGGAAGGTTCTGAATACGGCTCATTATAAAAATTTCTCGGGTACGTTCTGGCAGAAGATCCAAAGTGTCATTGACTATTTTTTGTGCTTCAGCCGCAAAAATTTCATAAGGTTCACAAGCTTCCAAGGTGGCAATACGGGTATTCAGTTCCCATTGGGCATGTTCGTACAATTGTTCAGATACTTCTTTAATAACTGTTTTGTGTTGAAGATAATTCAAACATTTATGTTTGATAACCGTAAGCACATATGCAGGTATATTAGACTCTTTATTAAGTTCGGTTCTATGTTCCCAATAGTAAATAAGGGAATCTATCACAATGTCTTCAGCTATAGTAGCATCACGGGTAAAGGTTTGTGCGAACCGGACGAAACGACCTTTGTATATTGTAAAAAGTTCATTGAATAATGATAAATCTGAAACTTGTTCCATTATATTATACTAGCCTGTTGGTGTGATAAAAAATATTTTATAAATTATACATAATATATGCAATATTCGCAAAAGTCCTTGACTTTTGCAAGTAAATAGAAACTAAATTACACGGTGATTTCTAAAATATATCACACATAAAGACATCAATTCAACATCTATAAACAAAGTATATACAAAGAATATCATTACCATGATGGAACGCAATCGTGACCGGCCTTTGATTTCGTCGAAAGAAACAAACCCATCTCATATGCTTTGGTTTCCGTCCTATTTACGAGGAATTCTTTATCGGTACGGCTACATTCGTTAATCATCGTCCAATAACGGTAAAAAGCGGGCTACCATGATCCAGAGTTAAAACTTCAGTATTTTCCTTTTTCATTTTATTTATGAACACGAAGATACGACAGACTGTTCAAGAAAAAGTTGATTATTGTAGATGTGCGCAGGTTAATGTGATTCAGAAGGTCAGATCTGTCTTCAGAGTAAAAAATATTCTGGTACGGAAGGGAAATTGGATGTGAAGGAGCCTATATATAAATATACACTTCCCCCAAGATATAAAACCCGCCCCCCTGCAACAGCCCTACTTGAACAAACTTGTTAGTCCCCTGTTCCAACCTCCGGAGGCTATGAATGTTTTTTCTTAACAAGTAACAGTCCGCTCTGATATAGAACCTAAACCCGAAAGATTATATATCTTACAAGTGTAACATATATAACGATGACACCTGAAGATCTATCATGTGTCACGGCATCTTCTATGATTCATAATCAAACCGATCAAGTATCATTCATCTATAGAAAAGAAAATTGCCTTCATCATTCATAAAAACAAATAATGAAGGCAATACACTAAATTATATACAATCAATCCCTAATCATTCAGCTACTACTTCAACTACACGACTGTTGAGTTGCTGTGTAGTAAATAGATTCAATCCTACATTCATCAAGAATTCTCCAGAGAAAACCTCACCATTGCCTGATAAAGAAGAATTGGCTCCGGGCATCAAGTTGATTTCTTTCACACGATACATTTTGTCTGCATCAAGCCCCTGCAAACGCACCGGCAATGTTTTTTCCGCATAACGGGGATGAATATCGAAAGCAAATACAACTGCTTTATCCTTATCTTTGCCCACATACATAGTAGAGGTATGATTACTGCCATAAGGAGATACCAAACGGTACATATCGCCTTCCAGAACGACCGGTTTCAAACGGTTATAATTCTGTACAGCAGTACGGCAATAAGTTTCATCATCCTTACTCATATCCGCTAATTTTATATCAAAACCGAGTTTGCACATCATAGCCACATCCGTACGGAATTTCACACTGCTATTCTTATTCCATGTGGTAACATGAGCGCACATTGTCTTGGCTGGGAACACCTGTGAAAATCCCCACTGAATAAATAAACGTTCAATAGGATCGGTATTATCACTAGGCCAGAATTCTGTAAAATAGCTCAAAGCCTCATAATCCGAACGCCCACCGCCACCGGAACAAAGCATCATCGGCAGATCAGGATATTTTGCTTTCACACGTTCCAATACATTATATAAGCCACGCACATAATCAATATATAAATGTGACTGCTTGTCTTTCAAATAAACAGAGTAAATATTTGTAATAGGGCTATTGCAATCCCATTTGAAGAAAGCGATATCAGGATATTTCGTCATCAAATTGTCCACAACTCCGAACACATAATCCTGTACTTTCGGATTACTCAAATCCAGAACCAACTGGTTACGGAAATAATACTCGTCACGGTTCGGAAGATGAATCACCCAGTCTTTATGCTTTTCATACAACTCACTCTTAGGATTCACCATTTCCGGTTCAATCCAGATACCGAACTTTATACCTTTTTTCTTAGCGGCTTCCGTCAGATAACCAATGCCATGAGGAAGCTTGTCAGCCGTTTCATCCCAGTCACCTAACCCTTGATGATCACCACTGCGCGGATACTTGTTGGCAAACCAACCATCATCCAACAAAAACATATCCACACCCAGTTCTACTGCATCATCCATCAACTTCACCAATTTCGCTTCATCAAAATCAAAATAGGTGGCTTCCCAATTATTCAACAAAGTCATACGAGTCTGGTTCCCATCCTTTACCTGATACTTACGGGCCCAATCATGGAAATTACGGCTAGCCTGTCCTTTACCTGTAAAACTGTAAGTAAAATAAAAATCGGGAGTACGGAAGATTTCATTCGGTTTCAGACTATATTCCGAAGCATACGGATTAATACCCGAAATAACACGCAGTTCGTTCTTATTATCTACTTCGAATACAAAACTGAAATTACCTGTCCATCCTAATGTTCCGACCAACACTTCACCTTGGTTCTCTTCTGACTTTCCGTCCAATGCAAGTTGGAAGAAAGGAGAGCAGAACATATTGGCACGTGCTCCCAACTTGGTATCAATCGTTTTTTTACCAAATTCCAAAGGCTGTTCCTTCACATGCGCCTCACTGGCCCAGTCTCCCGAGAATTCAGTCAGGAAATAGTTGGCACGATTCAAGTGCAACATGGAAGACGCATACTTATGAAGCTGCACAGGTTTCTTTTCCCGATGACTGATTTCAGTGAAAGTCTTTATTAGATTTTCTTTCTGGTAAGCCACATAATGAAGTTTTACAGTTACAGGATATTTATCATCCTGCATAGTAATCACTACTTCATCTACCCCCGGCGACACTTGATTCCGAGTATGAGATACATATTTTAACAAAGTAGAAGGATTGCCGTCATTATGCACTATATGAATAGCCGGTTCAAAATAATCTTCCATGCCATGAGTCAGATATGCTTCGCTGCCCTGCGGCAAGTGGGCAATATCTGTAGCATGATTCAACCTCTTTCCCAAATAACTTTGATATAGACGTCCATTATTACCAACCCGGTAAATAAGGTCTACATTTTCTGTACTAATTTTAATTACTGGCTTATCCGCCGCCTTTAACATAAATGATATGCATAAAAAACATATCAAGAAGAGCAATCTTTCTTTCATGGTATTATTCATCGATTAAAATTATAGTGCAAAAAGCCCAATTTTAAAATTCACTCTTCAAATATACCATAAAAACACTAATACTCAATTTCTTTTTTAAATGAATTTTTATCCTTATGATTATCCCGACATCTCCAATCCCTCTTAATGTAAAAAAATCATAAATTCAGGAATGTTACTCCAATTACCGTATTCTTTTCACCTATTTTCTTATATTTGTAAATTATTCCATCACACAAACGTAAAAACAAATGGACCAGACCTTACTAAAATACTGGAAAACTTGTCTTCAAGATGCAGAGCGCAAAGCTATTGCTCTCAAAGGACCACGAATCACCCTAAACATTGGTGACAAGATACTTAAATTCATTCCTCTCAAAAGTATTCCTGTTATTTTCCCTGATTGGAAAGCAGAAGACAGCAATGAAAAACAAAAAGTGATGATTGCTCCTTGTATTCTTTTGCCCGAATTTGAAAACGGCTGGACTTCCCAATCAGAAAGACCGGAATATCCCTTCTTGATTACTGCCACCATGTTGCCTGACGGCAAACTAACCGTATGCGAGAACGAATCAGACAGAATCCCAATATTTATTCGTAAATTTTTGGAGCCTAATGCAGCCAATGACCGCACTATAGCTTCTCTTTCAAAAGTAGATCAACTACTATCCAATTTTAACACTGAAGAAACAAAATGGGAGGCCTATTGGCAAGCATGCGAGCAGCTTTTCAAGAAAGCAACCGGCAAAACTTTCAGCACAATGAATTACTATGATAATCCAGAAATCATTATCATAAAAGCCTCCGAGCGCAATATGGCACAGCCCATAATCACACTATATGACAAACTCTTAAAAGATGACAATACCACTCCACATCCCCTGTTGAATTTATTAACCTCAAATCCGCAACTACGCGCCTATATGATACAG
>UMKM01059392.1_pt1 | contig 19962 bp, 18 predicted proteins | sample 1966331 | NCBI WGS metagenome assembly UMKM01 (sample SAMEA4836176, study PRJEB28245) | human gut metagenome | biome: gut microbiome; material: fecal sample | place: Denmark | collected 2008 | reverse complement strand
CCTTGCTCTGGCCGGAGTATTATTATTGACGATCATATTGCTGGATCAAAAAGGCAAATGCTTTGCCGGGATCTCCATGGATCAGGTGCTGCACTATATCACTGACGAAGATTACGGCACTTATCTTAAGACCTGGGTGGAAACAGCGGTTAACGGTTCGCAAGCTCTGTAGTGATCTCTTCCCAGGTGACATCTTTTTCTGCCATCAGGACCATCATATGATACAGGAAATCACTGATCTCATATTTGACCTCATTGGGGTTGGGATTTTTGGCGGCAATCACAATCTCAGTTGCCTCCTCGCCCAGTTTCTTGAGAATCTTATCAATGCCCTTGTCGAACAGGTAATTGGTATAGGAACCCTCCTTGGGGTGGACCTTGCGGTCCTTGATCACATCGAAGACTTCCTCGAATACCTGTAAGGGATTGTTGCTTTCCTCATAATCCTTTTTCGTGATCTCGTTGAAGAAGCAGCTTCTGCTTCCGGTATGGCAGGCAGCGCCCCCTTGAGATACCTTCGCAAGGATTGTATCCATATCACAGTCCGCCACCAGTTCCTTCACATACTGGTAATGACCGCTGGTCAGGCCCTTCAGCCATAATTCCTGACGGCTTCTGCTGTAGTAGGTCATCTTGCCCAGCTTCAAGGTCTGCTCATAGGCTTCCTCATTCATATAAGCCATCATCAGAACTTCCTGTGTCCGGTAATCCTGTACGATAACGGGTACCATGCCGTCACTGTTCTTTTTGAAATCTTCCCACTTGTAGGCAGCCTGGAAGGATTCAATGGGAATATCGTTCTCCCGGCACAGATCCTTCAGGGCTACGATCTCTTTCACATTGTCATTTATCGTATTGCCGGTGACACCACAGACATTCTCATAAGCAAAAATCTCCAGCAATTTATTCAATGCCACCTGATTGATCTGCACGAAAAACGGAAGGGAAAGAATGGCCTGAGTCTCCCGGATCTGATGAGGGTTCATCAGGATCATGGCAGAGATATATTTCTCAATCTTCTCCTTATGTAATTCCAGAACGGACGGGTCGTTGTATGAGATCAGAATCTTGTCCTTACCGAATTTCAGAGAGACCTCTTCGGTAATCTCAATATTACTCTCTTTCTCATAGTCGAGAACTGCTTTTTTACATCCGGCATAAAGTAATTTCTTAATGTCCTCCATACGCTTGACATTGCCGGCACCGATGACATCCACTTCCGCCCTGGTACAGATCTCCTTGATGATATCCAGTGCGGCATCATGCTCCGCGTCACCTTCGGACATATCGAAAACGATCAGCTCATCCGCATTGTGCTCACAGTAATAATCTGCCAGACGGACGGGATCCGTATCCACGATGGTGGGATCCGTAAGATTCCGCACCGCATGCTCATGATATAAATAAATACAGGGAACAAATTTCTTGATGATCATAGTAATCCTCACGTCTTTCTATACCTGCAAAGCCTATGCCGCAGGCACGTATTTTTTACAGACTTCCTTTGGTACTTAAAACATCCGTTACCTTCGGATTATAGGAAACGGCCTGATCCAGCGCCTTGGCAAATGCCTTGAACATGGCTTCGATCATATGGTGATTATTGCCCGGAGACAACATTTTGATATGTAAGTTCATTCCGGCACTGTAGGATACGGCATAGAAAAATTCCTTTACCAGCTCCGTATCCAGTTCACCTACCTTCGGTACAGTAAATTCACATTCAAAATTAAGATAAGGCCGGCCGCTTAAGTCAACGGCGCACAAAGCAAGTACCTCATCCATAGGCAGAATAAAATAGCCGTAACGATTGATGCCCTTCTTGTCTCCTACCGCTTTTTTGATAGCTTCACCGAAGACAATGCCGGTATCCTCCACCGTGTGGTGACCGTCCACCTGCAGATCGCCCTTCACCTTGCATTCCAGGTCAAAAAAGCCGTGCCTCGCAAAGCCGTCCAGCATATGGTCAAAAAATCCGATGCCGGTAGACAGATCCGCTTTTCCGGTGCCGTCCAGATTTAGGGTGATGGCAATGTCGGTCTCTTTCGTTGTACGGGTCACAGTTGCAATTCGTTCCATAATATCCGATGACTCCCTTCCCAGAGGAAATGATTAATCTTCAAATCTAACTTTAATACTGTTTGCATGTGCGGTCAAGCCTTCACTCTTGGCGAAGGTCTCGATCTGGTTGTGCACCTTTTCCAGTGCCTGCCTGGAATAAGAGATAATACTGGTCTTCTTGATGAAGTCGTCCACGTTTACCGGGGAGAAGAACCGTGCGGTACCGTTGGTGGGCAGAATGTGGTTCGGACCTGCAAAATAATCACCCAAGGGTTCGGAAGCATACTCTCCCAGGAAAATCGCACCGGCATTGCGGATACGGGTCATGGTATCAAAAGGATTCTTTGTAATGATCTCCAGATGCTCGGAAGCAATGGCGTTGGCGGCATCAATAGCATCTTCCATGTTGTCGGCTAACAGAATGTAGCCGTAATTGTCCAGAGACTTCTGGATAATGGGAGCACGCTCCAGTACTTTTACGAAGCCGTCCACTTCCTCGGAGACTTTCTCCGCCAGTTCCTTCGAAGTGGTAATCAGAATGGCACTTGCCAGTTCGTCATGCTCTGCCTGAGACAGCAGATCTGCTGCAACGTATCTGGGGGTAGCGGTCTCATCTGCCAGTACCAGGATCTCGCTGGGGCCCGCAATGGAATCAATGCTGACATAGCCATAAACAGCTTTTTTGGCAAGAGCTACGAAAATGTTACCGGGACCGGTGATCTTGTCGACCTTAGGTACCGACTGGGTTCCGAAAGCCATGGCTGCGACAGCCTGGGCACCGCCGACCTTATAGCTGGTATCCACGCCTGCAATATCAGCGGCTACCAGAGTTCCGGGATTGACCTTACCGTCTTTTCCGGGAGGGGTGGTCATAATGATCTCATCCACACCGGCTACCTTGGCGGGGATCACATTCATCAGTACGCTGGAAGGGTAAGCGGCTTTACCGCCGGGGACATAGACACCGGCTCTTTCGATGGCGGTGATCTTCATGCCTAAGATCGTACCGTCGGGCTTGGCATCGAACCAGCTGTTACGAAGCTGCTTCTGGTGAAAAGCGCGGATGTTTTCCGCAGACTGTCTGATCACATCGATCAGATTCTCATCCATCTGTGCATAGGCTTCGGCGATCTCTTCCTTTGTGACACGGATATTCTCTGCGCTTAAAGCGAACTTATCAAACTGTAAGGTATAATCGAACAATGCCTTGTCACCCTCGGCACGGACTTTTTCGATGATCTGGTTTACAGTGCTCTCATACTGGGAATAATTGTTCGGACTTCTCTTTAAAAGGTCGTTCAAAATACTCTGCTTTGATTCTTTATCCAATGCTACGATTCTCATGACGGTACTCTCCTTTAAATACTTTTTATGACGATGCTTATCGTCTCGGTCAGGCCTGTATTTTTAACTGCTCCCGGATCGCACCCACCAGCTTGCGGATACGGTCGGCTTCCATCTGCATACTCACCGGATTGACGATCATACGGGCGGACAGAGGACATACCTCTTCCAGAACCTCCAGCCCGTTTTCCCTTAAGGTGGAACCGGTCTCAACGATATCCACAATGACGTCGGACAACTCTACCAGCGGCCCTAATTCTACAGAACCGTTTAATTTGATGATATCTACGGTCTGATGCTTTTTATTATAGAAATACTCTCGGGCGATATTGGGGTATTTGCTGGCTACCCGGATCCGCTCATGGTGTTTCAACAACTCTCTGGCGGAAGCAGGACCGCAGACACACATCTGGCATTTGCCGAAGCCAAGGTCCAGCACTTCGTAAACATTCCGGTTTTCTTCCAGAATGGTGTCCTTGCCGACCACGCCGATATCAGCAGCACCATACTCTACATAGGTGGGAACGTCGGGCCCCTTTGCCAGGAAAAAGCGTAATTTGTATTCTTCATTGACGAAGATCAGCTTTCTGGTATCTTTATCCTTCATTTCTTCACAGGTAATGCCGATCTGTTCGAAAAGCTCCAGTGTCTTTTTGGCAAGTCTGCCCTTTCCCAGAGCAAACGTAAGATATCTTTCTTCACTCATTACTGATCTGCCTCCTCGTTCTCTGTGATCTCGGGGGAAAGCACGGTGGGAATCCCTTCTTTCCTCAGGGTTATGACTTCGGAAAGCTTCGCCAGATAATCTGCCTCGTCTCCTGCCCGGTAATACACGGTTTTGCCGGAAGCGGGAATATCGATATTCACTTTCTGGCGGGATAATGCTTCCAACAGGTCGTCAATGACGATGACGAAACCGATAGCTGCGGCATTCTTGCCGAATTTCCGAAGCAGATTGTCGTAACGGCCACCCTTTACCACGGCATCACCGATACCGTAGGTGTAAGCCTTGAAGACAACGCCGGTATAATACTGATATTTGCTGAGCATTCCGAGATCAAAGGAAATGTATTCCGCCACACCGTACTGCTCTAAGCGCTCTTTTAACTTTTCCAGTCTTGCAATCGCCTGTAAGGATCTTTCATTTTTAACCAGTGCTTTGGCAGCCTCCAGAGACTCTATATTTTCGAACATATCCGCCAGCTTTAACAGAATGCTGTGATAAGGCTCGGGGATCTGCTTCTGCTCCAGTAATTCCTGGGCAGCGAAAAAGTTCTTGCCGGAGATACAGGAACGAAGTTCCTTTTCCGTATCCTCATCCAGACCGGCTTCCTCACAGAGGCCGCGGAAATAATCCACCTCACCGATAGTCACCTGGAATCTGGTCAGTCCTGCGCTTTTCAGAGCTTCGATCACCATACTGATCACTTCGGCATCCGCCTCTACGGAAGGATCTCCGATGAGTTCTGCACCCATCTGGGTCACCTCTTTTAATTTACCCTGCAGATTGGAAGTGTTTGTAAACGTATTGCCGTTGTAACTGAAACGAAGCGGCACCTTTTCCTCCATAAAATACTTCGCTGCGCAGCGGGCGATGGACGGCGTAAAGTCTGGCCGCAGCACCAGCGTATTACCCTCTTTATCAAAGAACTTATACAGCTCCTTACTGGGAGTGGTTCCGATCTCCTTGGAGAAAACATCGAAAAACTCAATGGAAGGGGTCTGGATATCTTCGTAACCGAAACAATGGATCGCCTGCTGCAGTTTCTGTTCTATAGCCAGCTTCTTTGCATATTCTTTGCCGTAAATGTCCCGGACGCCCTCCGGCGTATGTAAAAGTCTGTTGTTCATAAGCGTTCCTCAATTCATGCACTTTAATATATTAACGTGCTACCATATTATCATAGTAGCATGTGAAACTATTTGTAGTATACTAGGAGACCTCTCCGCTGTCAAGAAATTATTATTTATTATTCCTCCCGGTCTTCCAGATCCTTTTTCAGAATATCCAGATAGGGAACCAGGATTCCCTGATGCTTCGGGATAATATATTCCGGGTTCAGTTCCTCGAAACGGAAGCTTTTCCGGCCGCCCTCCTGTGCCCTGTCCCAGAAAAAGCGGAGCATTTCATAGGGAAGGTAATATAACAGATCCTTATGGCTGTAAAATATCAGGAAAAAGGCGATACCCCCCTGTTTCTCGAACTGATGCATGAACTCCACCTGATGGGGATGGATATTTTGCAGGGAAAAGGTGTCCACCGCACATTCCTTGGCATCAAAGCAGACCGGAATGCCCTGTACGACACCGATATAGTCTACGGTACTCTTCTGTTCGAAAAAGGCCAGGGTGATCTGGCGGCTCTCCTTATCCATTTTGACCGGGGTAATGGGGGTGGGGATCTTCTGAATCAGGGCCAGACCGGCCTCGGCATATTTTTCATTGGTGCGGTTGACCATATCCTCCAGAGTAGATCCACGAAGCCCTCTGGTATTCCATGTTGCCATTGTTCTTAGTTTTCCTTTCTAGCAGGCGGAATCCGGTGTCAGATTCAGAGCCTGTAAGATCTCTGCAAATTTATGGGGAAGCGGTGCGTCAAAAGTCTGACCGCTCACCTTTGCAAGAGGTCCTTCCGCTTCTTCCGGGAAACACACTCTTCCGGCATGCAGAAGCTGGTGGTGCAGAGAGTATTCCGATTGCATCCTGCGATTTAATTTGCTGTCTCCGTACTTGGTGTCACCAAGTAACGGATGTCCGGTGCTGGCCAGATGGGCGCGGATCTGGTGGGTTTTGCCGGTGACCAGTTCTACGGTCAGCAGGGTATATTCCCCAGCCACCGCACTGGGAGTGTAGATTGTTTTTATAAAGGAAGCATCTTCCGGAGCCTCCGCCATATCTGGAAATACCTGTACCGTATTGGTGCGTTCGTCCTTGTACAGATAGCCTTCCAGGGTGCTTTCCTGTAAAATCTTGCCCTTACAGACGGTCTGATAATATTTCTTTACGGAACGATCCTTGATGATCCGGCTGAGTGCCTGGGAACCGGCCAGCGTCTTTCCGCACAATACGATACCGCTGGTATTGCGGTCGAGGCGGTTGCAGACCGATGGATGGAAGGTGGCAAGATCGGTTTCTTTTATGGCATTGGCAGCCAGCAGGTGGCCAATCAGCCATTCGTTCAGGGAAAGATCTTCCGGTTTGGCTTTCTGGGTCAGAACTCCGGCAGGTTTATTCAGCAACAGGATATTTTCATCCTCATAAAGAACGCTGATATCCTTTAAAGAACGGTAAGCCTTACGGTAATCGGAAGTATCTTCCGCTGCCCCGGCACCGGACAGAGAAGCATAAGTTTCCTCAGAGAAAAAGCATTTTACCTCGTCTCCCTGGGCAAGGATTTCTTTACCTTCAGCCTTTTTCCCGTTCAACGTAATATTTTTCTTGCGAAGCATCTTATATAAAAATCCGGTGCCTGCATTAGGTAACGCTTTTTTTAAAAATTTGTCCAGACGTTGTCCCGCCTGATTTTTGCCAATGGTAAGCAACTGCATAGGACACCCTCCTTTTGAGAAGTAAGTTATAGAGATACGCTCTTTAAGGTCTGGCAGATCCCGGCAGACAGTTCGGGCTGTGAGGAAAGCTCCTTTAACTGATCACATCTTGTCAGATACTTGTCCAGATCGTTAAATATTTTCACAGAGACTTCTCTGTAATTGTCTTTTTTCAGAATGTCCTGAATGTGCTTGTAAAAAGCCTGTTCCGCAAATTTCGGATCCGTGGTGTAGCCACAGACCGTATTACCGCAGACTGTCAGATGATAGATAACATAATTCTTTTCATAGGAAGTAAATACCATATCGTAGAGAGTGGTAAGGCCTTCTGTATGTGCCGCGATTTTTGCAGCTACCTGCTCGTCACAGCCCCGGTAGCGCAGGAACATGAACATTTCTACCAGACTCTTGCAGGCCGGAAGACATCCCAGTACCGCCACGATGGTCAGGAGATTCTCACGGCTTCCGGTGCTGACCCATCCGGCGATAAACAGAGACAGAGAGATGGCAAAATAAAGCACGGTTCTTAAAATCTCATAAATTTTCTGTGTGCGGAGATACCCGCGGGTTCCTCTATAGGCATCAGTGGTAAACATTCTTTTGAATTGCATGAAAAATAACTCCTTTATTTATGATTTCTTTCCAGCGGCAGACAAGACTTCGATCTCTTCTTCCGTCAATGCCCGGTATTCCCCTCTTTGCAGGGAAAGATCCAGGGACAGGGGGCCGAAGCTTACCCGCTCCAGTGTAAGTACCTGATTATCAACCGCCTGCAACATCCGTTTTACCTGATGAAACCGGCCTTCATGAATGGTCAATAACAGATCACCGTTTTCTGTGAGTCTGGCTTTGGACGGGGCTGTCGGTTTCTCATCACCGATGTCAAGCCCGTTTTCCAACCGGTGGATATCTTCTGCGGAAAGCGGCTTTTCCGGCTTTACCAGATAGGTCTTATCCACATGTTTTTTCGGTGACAACAGATCATGGGCCAGAGCACCGTCATTGGTCAGGAGCAGCAATCCCGTGGTATCCTTGTCCAGCCGCCCTACCGGGAACAGATCCTTTTGTTCCGGGACAGTAAGGAGACTTACCACGGTTGGGGCTGTATTATCGTTGGTGGCAGAGACAACCCCCTCCGGCTTATTTAACATATAATAGACATATTTCCTATAATGGATCGGCTGTCCCTGACAGACCACCGTATCGGTCTCTTCATTGACTTTTGTCTCCGGCTTTTTGATTATCTGGTCGTTTACTGTCACCTGACCTTTTTTGATGTACTCTTTCACCTGACTTCGAGTGCCAATATTGTTATCGCATAAAAATTTATCCAACCGCATGGGCTTTGATCTCTTTCTTAGACTTAATTTTTCTTCATCGGCATATAGTATACAAACCTTTCAAGGCAGACAGCCATGAAAAAAATATTCGGAATCTGTTTCTTTGTTCTAATGCCCGGCTGTATTCTGACTCATTCTTCCCTGAGCCTTGCCTATGCTGCCCTGGGATTAAATCTTTGGTATGAAAAAATGGTACCGGTGCTTCTGCCGTTTATGATCCTGTCCGGCACTTTGATCCGTATGGGTATGACGGACAGCCTGATCCGTCCGGTAAGACCTTTGTTCGGAAGAATCTATCGCCTGTCAGCACCGGGAATCTATGTGATCCTGGTGGGCTTTTTGTGCGGATTTCCCATGGGTGCCCGGACGATTGCGGATTTACGGAACCGACAGGAACTTTCTTCGGAGGAAGGACAATATCTGCTGGCCTTCTGCAACAATCTGGGACCAGTCTATTTCCTGGGATTTGTACTGCCGCTACTGCATAGGAAGCTGGTGCTCCCCTATGTATTTGGTATGTATGGCATTCCATTGCTATATGGTATTTCCCTGCGTTATAGCGTATACAGAAATCGGATTCCAGAGAAAACAGACCAAGCTTTCGGAAGAGACAACGCAGCGAAGCTTTTGGAACCGACCGGTCCGGCTCCCCTTCCTGCCATGTCCCTGACGGATGCCCTGGATGATGCTATTACCGCTGCCGGAAGAAGCATCTTACAGTTGGGAGGCTACATGATCTTTTTCAATCTGCTGAACCTTCTGCCAAGGCTTTTACTTCCCGACAGTTTCCGGTATGCACCGCTTTTGGAGATCAGTGGGGGCCTGAAGCTGCTGGGAGACAGATTCCCTTTGTATACGTTATTGCTTTTGCCCTTTGGCGGCTTAAGCTGTATTGCCCAGACCGGAAGCTGTATCCGCAATACCGGGCTTTCTCTCAAGTCCTACATCCTTCATAAAATGGTACTGACAGTGCTTACTGCAGCTTATTATCTGGGATGGTTTCTGTTGTCTCCGGATACTTTTCTGCTTTGATTTTTCCGTCTTCGTTTTCTGTGTCTGCCCTGTTGGATCTGGTATAACAAAAAGACCAGCAACAACAGCACTACCAGAATCCCACAGATCACCAGAAAAACACCGAAATTCACTTCCGGACTTTTTTCGGAAGGCATCGGAGTATTTCCGGCGGCATCGGCCATGGTGATCACGGAACTGCCAGCTTCTGTGATCTGTTCCTCTGCAGCCCGGGAAGCTTCCGCTGCCTCCTGTGCCGCAAGACTTTCCTGTAATGCCTCTTCGGCAGCTTTTTCCTGATCAATAAAAGGCTGTGCAAAGGTGACAGGATCACTCTCTGTGAACAGATCCGCCTGATTGTAACCGCGAACGGTGATCACCGGCTGTTCCCCCTTTGTGAAGGTCACGGAAAATGTGAAGGTGTCGGGATAGGTCCCGGCCATAATATCCAGTCCCGGCCAGGGAAGCAGTTCGGAATAAGTCCTGCCTCCATCGGTACTGTAATCGTAATACATCATGGGGCAGTCATAGTCGGCTGCCGTCACTTCCAGAGAGACTTCTCCGGTCTCATAGTCTGCATTCTGCAAAGTCAGCTGGCAGATATCCGGTTCGGTCTTGTCCCGCACAGTGGCAGGCAGAATGGATTGCAGCGAGACTTCCGGAAGAGCGTCTGCCTCTCCACTGTAGTCCACACCAAGACTTGCACTGGATAATCCGAAATATTTTGCAACAGACAAAGCATCCTCCCTGCCGAATTTCTTCCAGTCCTCTTCTGTCTGGCAGTAAGGAGTGTCTCTGCTCTCATCCACATGACAATGCTCGATGATGGCGGAGGGAATGGATCTGGAGGTACTTTCTCTTATAATTCCGTAATAGTCATCACCGTTATCTTTAAGTTTCGTCTTGACTCCCCGTAGAAACAGTCCCATGTCCTGCATCTGCTGCATCTGTTCCCAGCCGAACTGATAACCGTAAGCGTTGTAAGGCTGTACGGAAGAGATCCAGACTTCGGATCCGAACAGATCATGATCCATGGAAGCGTTGTAATGAATACTGAACAGGAAATCCGCATTCCGGTCTGCAGCAAATTGTGCCCGGTCTGCCAGAGACATGGTCACATCATCCGTATGAGTCAGATAGACATCCACATTATCGTATTTTGTCAGTTCCTCGTACATGGCCAGCGCGGTCACCATGGTCATTTTTTTCTCCTGTGCAGGGCCTTCCAGCGTTCCCTCGTTATCACCGCCGTGTCCGGGATCAATGACAATGACGACCCTTTCTCCGGTCTCCTGCGCTCTGGGAGCCGCCTGTGCAGGCAGGGAATTTCCATAAAAACAGGCTGCTGCAAGACTGACCGCACAGATCATTGTCCTGACTAACAGCCCTTTTTGCTTTTTCCATACTTTCATTTATCGTATTCCTTTATTTTTAAAAAACCAGCTTTCAGCAGAAAACTGGTTTTTCGTACTCGTTGTTTGGACATGCTTTACATAACGTCCAGATTGTCTTCGGCATCCGCAGCAGTATCTACGTCATCAAGATCCTCATCTACGGGGTGCAGCTCACTACGGTTGGACTGGATAATGTCACGATACTGGTTCAGATTGCCGATCAGAGCATCGTAATTGGCGCTGGCCTGCTGTGTGGAGGAAGAAATAATATTCTCCAGATGTGCCAGCATATCATCCATGTACTGCATGGCAGCGGATTTGACATTGTTGGCCTCAATAGTGGCATTGTCCAGAATCTCCTGGGCCTGCTTACTGGCCATGGTAACGACCTCGTTGGCCTGGGCGTAAGCCTGCTGCATGATCTCATGCTCGTTGATCAGCTCGTTGGTATGCACGGTAGCCTCGTTGATCAATGCTTCTGCCTTGGCTTTGGCATCGTTTAGGATGGCTTCCTTGTTGCTGATGATCTTCTGGTAGCGCTTGATCTCATCCGGGGTCTTCATACGCAGTTCCCGCAGTAACTCATCAATCTCATCCTTATTCACGATGATTTCGGTACTGGACATGAACTTCGGCTTGCAACCCTCGATGTATTCTTCTATTTCATCAATTAACTGTTCGATTCTGCTGCTCATGAAACTCTCCTTATTTACACATCACTATGCTCTGAAAGCTTTTTCTCGCGATATTTGTCGTAGATCAGTTTCGCCACAAAATCCGGAACACAAGGGGTGATATCTCCATCAAAACTTGCAATCTGCTTGATGGCGGAAGAACTGAGGTAGGCATATTCCAGACTGGTGGTCAAAAATACCGTATCAATTTTGCCATGGGACAACATCCGGTTGGTCTGTGCCATCTGCAGTTCATATTCAAAATCCGTAATGGCGCGTAAGCCCCTTACGATAACATGCAGATCTTTTTCCCTGGCATAATCCACTAAAAGCCCACTGAAACTGTCAATCTGCACATTAGGCAGATCTTTTGTGGCTTCTTCTAGTATCTTAACACGTTCCTCTACAGAAAACAACGGTGTCTTTTCTTTATTGTTCAAAATGCTGACGATCAGAACATCAAATATTTCGGATGCCCGCCTTATGATATCCATATGTCCGTTGGTGACGGGATCAAAGCTTCCGGTGTAAACAGCTCTTTTCATAAAAATCATGCCTTTCAGTGTTACTTCTTGCGAAGGAACACATGCTTGTTGGTTTTGTATTTTTTCTCACGGATCACTTCAAACCCTAAGTCTTCCGCATAGGAGAAATCGGTATGCAGAGAGGCTTCTACCAGGATCAGAGTCTCTTCGGAGACATATTTGGCATAGCGCAGCTGCTCTAAGACTCTGCGCTCCTGCTCCTGATCGTAAGGTGGATCCATGAAGATCACATCCACGTGCTTTTCATAGATGCCCGTCAGTCCTGCGCAGGCATCCTGTTTTAATACTATAGCACGGTCTTTCATTTTCGTAAATGCCAGATTGTCCTCGATACATGCCAGGGCTTTCGGCGCATTTTCAATAAAATAAGCTTTTCTGGCACCGCGGCTTAAGGCTTCGATGCCGATGCCGCCACTGCCACTGAAAATATCCACGAACACACAGTCCGGAATATAGGTCTGCAACATATTAAAAAGGGTTTCCTTGATCCGGTCGGTAGTGGGTCTGGTATCCATTCCCTCTGGTGTCTTTAACGGCAGACTTCTTGCGGTTCCTGCTATGACTCTCATATATTTTTCTCCGTTTTCTAAGCTGACTTTGTTATACTCTGACCTTGGTGCCCTTGCTATCGCGCTTTCCAAGCTTCAGATTGTTCAGGACAAGTTCCTTGCCCTTATATTCAATGGTGGTCTCCACGGCATTCTTCGTATAATATACATTTTCCACCTGATCACCGTCGCCCAGTTTCATGCCGCGGACGCCGATGGCTCCTTTTTTCTTCTCGGGAATCTCATCTACGGCAAAGCGTAGAAAAAAACCGGCCTTTGTCTGTAATACGATATTCCGCTGATCCGTAAGAGCCGCAACGCTGACAACGCTGTCGCCTTCCGCCAGCTTCGTGGCTGCAACGGTGCGCTTGGTCACATCGAACTCTCCGCCATCTACCACCTTCAACATGGACTGTGCAGTGGCAAAGATCACCTGACACAGATTCAGTTCCTTCTGACTGGTGATATAGACGATCTCTTCGGTCTTCTGGCTGAAGTTACTCACGTTGTCAATGGGCGTGCCTTTGTCACGGAACTTGCCGTAAGGCAGGTCCAGCACCTTGATAGTGTGCATCTGTCCGGTGGTGGTAAACAGGCAGAGCCTTCCGGTATTTTTACAGGTAAAGATGTATTTATTTTCTGCATCTGCGGCTTCTTTATTCCGCTCGTAAGTAGAAACATCCACGGTTTTGGCGTAGCCAAAACGATCCATCAGGAAGACGACATTCATCTCTTCCAGTTCTTTTTCCTTGTAGACCGCTTCCTGTCCGTTCTCGATGACAGTTTTGCGGGGATGGCTGTATTCCTTCTTGAATCCGTCCAGTTCATTCATGATGACCTGGGCCATGGAATCTCTGCGGTCCAGAATATCCTCATAGCGATAGATGTTTGCCATGGTCTCTTCGTGTTCGTTGATCAGTGCTTCCAGTTCCAGACCGATCAACTTATACAGACGCATCTCTAAGATGGCATTGGCCTGTTTCTCGGTGAACATCAGCTGGGCTGCCATGATCCTGGATTCCTTGGACTTGAACTTGATGCCATCGACCTTACCCTCTACGAGACAGGCTTTTGCCATGGCACGATCCTTGGATCCGCGTAAAATTTCAATGACCAGATCGATCACATTGCAGGCCTTGATCAGACCTTCCTGAATCTCCTTGCGCTCCTGCTCTTTGGCCAATAGATTGGTATATTTTCTGGTAGCCACTTCAAACTGGAAGTCAACATTGGCCTTGATGATCTGCTTTAAGCCCATAGTCTCTGGTCTGCCGTTTGCGATAGCCAGCATATTGACACCGAAGGTATCCTCCAGACGAGTCTTTTTATAGAGCATATTTACAAAGTTCTCGGGATCGGCATCCTTACGAAGTTCGATGACGATACGGATGCCTTCCTTGGAAGATTGGTTGGAAATATCCACAATATCCTGTGTCTTCTTCGTCTCGGAAAGAGCGGCCACGTCGGATAAAAACTTTGCAATATTGGCACCGATCATGGTATAGGGAATCTCGGTGATCACTACATTGGTCTTTCCAGCCTTTCCCTTCTGGAATTCCACTTTGCCCCGCAGCTTGATCTTGCCGGTTCCGGTCTCATAGATGTCTTCCAGTTCATCCTTATTGATAACGATGCCGCCTGTGGGAAAATCCGGCCCCTTCAGGTAACGCATCAGTTCTTTTGTTGTGATCTCATTATTGAGCATATAAGCCTTTACGGCGTCAATGACTTCCCCGAGATTATGAGGGGGAATGCTGGTGGCCATGCCTACGGCGATACCTTCGGAACCATTAACCAACAGGTTCGGAATCTTTACCGGCAGTACGGACGGCTCTTTTTCCGTCTCATCGAAGTTCGGAACAAAGTCTACCACATCCTTGTCCAGATCTGCCAAAAAAGCCTCCTGCGTCACCTTCTGAAGTCTTGCCTCGGTATAACGCATGGCTGCGGCACCATCTCCTTCAATGTTGCCGAAGTTACCATGGCCGTCGATCAGGGGCATGCCCTTTTTGAAATCCTGGCTCATGACTACCAGTGCCTCATAGATGGAACTGTCGCCGTGGGGGTGATATTTACCCATGGTATCACCTACGATACGGGCACTTTTACGGTAGGGGCGGTCGTAACGGATCCCCAGTTCGTGCATATCGTAGAGAGTTCTGCGCTGTACCGGTTTCAGACCGTCTCTGACATCCGGCAAAGCTCTGGCGATAATAACGCTCATGGCATAGTCGATGAACGATTTCTGCATCTCCTCGGAGTATTCTGTTTTTATGATTCTGCTGTCGTCCATTTCTGGTCCTCGCCTTTCTGACATTACATTTCAGGATCTTACGATACTAGATGTCTAATTCCGCATCTGTAGCGTGATCATAAATAAAGGCTTTTCTGGGCGGTACATCTGTTCCCATGAGAAGCTCGGTCATCTCGGAAGCCATGCGGGCATCCTCGATCTCTACTAATTTCAACAATCTGCGTTCCGGATCCAATGTGGTCTCCCACAGCTGTTCGGCATCCATCTCACCCAGACCTTTGTATCGCTGTAAGGTAAAGGGACCCTTGTGGGTCTTGCGGTATTTTTCCAGTGCCTTATCATCATACAGATATTTTTCTTCTCCCTTGGAGGGCATGGCCTTATATAAGGGAGGCATTGCTATGTATACGTGGCCTTCGAAGATCAGATCCGGCATGAAACGATAGAATAAGGTCAGCAGCAACGTGGAAATATGTGCGCCATCCACATCGGCATCCGCCATGATAATGATCTTGTCATAGCGCAGCTTACTAATATCGAAATCGTTGCCGTAGCCCTCGGAAAATCCGCAGCCGAAAGCGTTGATCATGGTCTTGATTTCGGCGTTGGCCAGTACTTTGTCAATGCTGGCTTTCTCTACGTTCAGGATCTTACCGCGGATCGGAAGGATGGCCTGATACATACGGTTTCTGGCAGTCTTGGCACTGCCGCCCGCAGAGTCACCCTCTACGATGAAGATCTCACACTTGGAGGGATCTCTGGACTCGCAGTTTGCAAGTTTTCCGTTGGAATCAAAGGAGAACTTCTGCCTGGTCAGCATATTGGTCTTGGCTTTTTCCTCTGTCTTACGGATCTTGGCTGCCTTTTCCGCACAGCCGATAATGCTCTTCAAAGTCTCCAGATTGCGGTCGAAGAACCGGACGATCTCTTCGCCGGTCACCTTGGCCACGGCCTTGGCGGCATCCTGGTTGTCCAGTTTCGTCTTGGTCTGGCCTTCGAAACGGGGATCCGGGTGCTTGATGGATACCACTGCCGTCATTCCGTTCCGGACATCGGCACCGGTAAAGTTCGCATCCTTTTCCTTTAAAATGTTCAGCTCTCTGGCATAGGTATTGATCACATTGGTGAACTGGGTCTTAAAGCCGGTAAGGTGGGTACCGCCTTCAGAGTTGTAAATGTTATTACAGAAGCCCAGTACATTCTCATGAAATTCATTCACATACTGGAAGGCCACTTCCACAGAGATTCCTTCGCTCTCGCCGGAAAAGAAAATGACATCATGTACGGTCTCCTTGGAATGGTTCATATCCTTTATAAAGCCAATGATACCTTCCGGCTCATGATAAGTGACCTTCTCCGGCTCTTCTTTTCTTTTATCTTCAAAAATGATCGTAAGCTTCGGGTTCAGGTAAGCGGTCTCATGGAGACGGCTCTTAACATCATCTTCCTTGAAACGGGTCTTGTCGAAGATGGTATCATCCGGCAGGAAATTGATGGTCGTACCGGTCTCTCTGGTCTTGCCCACTACGGGAAGCAGACCGTCCACCAGATCCATGACGGGGATACCTCTCTCGTAATGATCCTCATAGATGCAGCCACCGCTCTTGACTCTGACAGTCAACCTTGTAGAAAGTGCATTTACTACAGAGGAACCTACACCGTGCAGACCACCGCTGGTCTTATAAGCGGAGTTGTCAAATTTACCGCCGGCATGCAGGGTCGTGAATACCAGGCGCTCCGCACTGATTCCTTTTTCGTGCATTCCCACGGGAATACCACGTCCGTTATCTTCCACGGTTGCGGAGCCGTCGGCTTCCAGTGTCACCTTTATCGTATCACAATATCCGGCCAGATGCTCGTCCACAGAGTTATCAACGATCTCGTAGATCAGATGATTCAGTCCCTTGGTGGAGACGCTGCCGATATACATTCCGGGTCTTTTTCTTACCGCTTCCAGACCTTCCAGAACGGTAATACTTGACGCATCATAATTATTGTCTTTTGCCATGAAATGGAACTCCTTATCAACACATTATTGTCTTAAGTATACCATAGATTTTGTGTTTGGAAAAGTAAAAAATACAAGGGATGGGGGAAACAGATAAGATAATGAAAACTCCCGGAATACTACTTTCCGGGAGTAACAGAATCATTGAAAATTACACATTGATTTTTTTACAGCATGCCAGTGCAAGGGAACCGGGGCCGATGTGGCAGGCAACACTTAAGGACAGTGGATCGATATGAATATCGTAGCCGGGGAATTCCGCCTCTACCTCGGTGCGAAACTGCTCTGCTGCGGCTCTGTCGTGGGTATAAGCAATCTGCAGCCAGATGTGCTTGTCCTCCGTCATGCCGCCGAAACGCTCGTTGATGTCCTTCTTAATAGCATTGATCATCATGGTTTTGCCCTGCGAGGTGGTTCTGGCCTTTGCAAAGGCATCCAGCTTTTCACCCTGAATGGTCAGCACCGGCTTCAGGCGAAGCATTGTACCGATGGCTGCGGCCGTCGGAGTGATCCGTCCGCCTTTTTTCAGATAATACAAGGTGTCCAGCATAATATAGATACTGCTGTTGAATTTATCATTTTCCAGGAATTCTTTGATCTGGGCCGCGTCTTTACCGGCTGCTGCAAGCTGCAGGGCATCCAACGCAGACTGACGCTGGGTTACGGAGATCCGCTGGTTGTTCACGACCTGAACTCTGCCATCATAATCTGCCGCAAAGGCCATGGCACTCTGACAGGAACCGGACAGACCGCTGCTCATAGGAATGTGTACGATCTCGTCATATTCCTGTAAAAGCTTGTCCCACAGGCTGGTGACACTGTCAGGAGACGGCTGGCTGGTGGCAATATTGGCACCGGATTTCAGCTTTTCATAGAACTGCTCCTGTGTCAGGTCAATATCTTCATAGTATGTGACTTCATCGATCATAAAAGGCATGGGCAGAACATGGATTCCGCGACGGGCTCCTTCTGCCTGTGTAATTCCGCTGTTACTGTCGGTTACAATTGCGATTTTTGACATTCTGGTATCTAAACCTTCCCTTTGCATAAATTAACATAAATTATCTGATCCTAAGTATAAAACTTTGAACATAAAAATAATTTTACTGTCAGATGGTCCGAAAGTCAACAACATTTACTGCGGTATGTTCTTTGAAATAGTTCACCAATGCTCGGCTGTCGTCATCTGTCAGCTCCGGATCGGATACAAGCAACTGTTCCACGGCATCTGAAGCCTCTTTTAAAATATTTGCATCTGTATATATATCACCCAGTACAAATGCAAATTCACCGCTCTGCCGGATGCCGAAGATATCTCCCGGACCTCGCAGTTTCAGATCCTCGGAAGCAATATGGAAACCGTCGTTGGAATGGTTCAGGATCTGTAATCGTTCCATGGTCTCTTTGGCTTCGGAAGTGCTGATAAAAATGCAATAGCTTTGGAATTCCCCACGTCCCACACGCCCACGCAGCTGATGCAGCTGTGCCAGACCGAAACGCTCCGCATTCTCCACCATCATCACTGTGGCATTGGGAACATTGATGCCTACTTCAATTACCGTGGTGGAGACTAAGACATCGATCTTCTTATCAGCAAATTCTTCCATGATACGGTTTTTGTCTGCTGGGCGCATTTTTCCATGGAGGTAAGCTACTTGAACGGAAGGTGGCAGAGCTGCCCGGAGTTTCTCCGTATAATCTACTACATTCTCTAGGTCTTCCGCTTCCCCTTCCTCCACCATGGGACAGATGACATAAGCCTGTCTTCCCGAGGCCACTTCTTTTGCAATAAATTCATAGGCCTTGGGACGATAGGAAGTTCCTACGACGCAGTTCTTGATCGGCAGACGATTTGCAGGAAGCTCATCCACGACAGAAACTTTCAGATCACCGTATAAAATGATGGCCAGCGTCCGGGGAATGGGGGTGGCACTCATGACCAGTACATGGGGTTCTTTTCCTTTGGCGGCCAGTGTCTCCCGCTGTCTTACTCCGAAACGGTGCTGCTCATCCGTTACCACCAGTGCTAGGGAAGAATATTCCACCTTTTCCTGGATCAGGGCATGGGTTCCAATGATCAGATTAGCTTCTCCGGAAGCAATTTTCGCATAAGCCTCCCGCTTCTCCTTCGCCGTCATAGAGCCTGTCAGAAGCACCGGACGAAAAGCAATGCCATATTTTTCTACATAGCCCGAAATGGTCTCAAAATGCTGTACAGCCAATACCTCCGTAGGGGCCATCATTGCTCCCTGATAACCATTAGCCGCACACATGAGAAGTGCCAGCACTGCCAGGATCGTCTTACCGGAGCCTACATCTCCCTGAATCAGGCGGTTCATGGCATAAGGACTTCCCATATCCTCCCTGAGCTCCCCCCAGACCTTTTTCTGGGCTTTTGTCAGAGGAAACGGCAGTTGCTCCAGAAATCTTACGGTATCCGCGGTCTCATACATGGGAAAATGATTCTCCGTCTTCGCCGCCAGATCTTTATTTTTCCGAAGAACCAGTAAAAAAGAAAAGAATTCTTCGAATACGATACGGTTCCTTGCTGCCAGCAGTTCCTCCCGGTTTTCCGGGAAGTGCAGTGAATTGACAGCTTCCCTGTGGGAAAGCATGGGTATTTTTTGCAATACGGACTGCGGCAGATATTCTTTTTCCGGGGGATAATATTCCAGTGCCTGGGCTACGGACTTCTGCACCGTCTGGTTGGTCAGTCCTTTGGTCAGGGCATATCTGGGCAGAAGCCGACCTGATTTTTTCTGATATTCCTCCCAGGTAAACATTCTGGGCTGTTCCATGATCTTATGAGTGCCCCTCTGCTGTACCAGACCACGGAACAGATAGAATCCGCCGGGTTTTAACACCTTTTTTAAAAATGGCATATTGAAAAAAGTTAGCTGAATGGAATCTCCGTTGTCATCCGTCAGCACAGCGTTCAGGATCGACAGATTCCGGACCTTCTTCACATTGGGAATGGCCGTAATCTGCCCATAGATGGCCTGCACACTGCCGGCAGATGCCTCCCGGATGGATACCGGAGCATCATAAGTCTCGTAATCCCTGGGATAATGTCCGATCAGATCCTCCACGGTAAAAACATTGATCCTACCAAACAGAGCCGCCGTCTTCTCTCCCACACCTTTTATTCTGTTCACAGGTATTGCATCCCTCATACCGGTTCCTCTTTTCTATACTAAATAGAAAGTTAGTGAAATACATTGGCAAAATCCACGAA
>UMKM01003884.1_pt1 | contig 20406 bp, 33 predicted proteins | sample 1966331 | NCBI WGS metagenome assembly UMKM01 (sample SAMEA4836176, study PRJEB28245) | human gut metagenome | biome: gut microbiome; material: fecal sample | place: Denmark | collected 2008 | reverse complement strand
GGAGAGCAGCCATTTCATTGGCATGGGATGCCATGGAAAAATAGATGCTGTCCATGCCGCCTTCCAGCAGTGCTTCAAATTGAACGCCGATGAGCCGTCCTTTTGCCAGCAGACCGCATTGACGTTTGATCATCCAGCGGAAATGATCGTTCATAGTATCATTTAAGATAACCAGTGCTTCTCCGAAAAGAGCTCCGTTTTTGGTTCCGCCGATATAAAAAGCATCACAGAGCGTTGCCAGTTCCTGAATAGTCAGATCATTGTCACGACATGTCAGGGCGCAGCCGAGTCTGGCGCCGTCCACATAAAGCAGCATGTTATGTGCCTTACATTTTTTAGAAAGGGCGGTCATTTCAGCTTTGCTGTAAATCGTTCCAATTTCGGTGGGCTGTGAGATATAGCAAAGTTTAGGAATTGGTGTATGTTCGTCCTCATATTCTTCCCACGCCTGATCGATCATTTCCGGTGTCAGTTTTCCATTGGCACCTTCCATGGTGACAATGCGGTGTCCTGTGCCTTCTACGGCACCGGTTTCATGGAAATAAGCATGTCCACCGCGCACACTTACTACTGATTCGTATGGTTTCAGGCTTGCGGCAATCGTGGTTACATTACATGGTGTGCCGCCTACCATCATATGCACATGACAATCATGATTGTCAATCAGATCCTGTACCATACGGGCTGCGTGTTCACAGTGTTCGTCTAATCCGTATCCGTCTGTGTGTTCAAAATTTGTTTTTACTAGCGCATCCATGACTTTTGGATGTGCGCCCTGACTGTAGTCTGAGCGAAAATAAATCATATGTTTGTCCCTCCAATAATTATAAATATCCCCCCAAAGTCATAAATCACGCACCAGATCTTACATGCGTGATGGGAAAAGGTTATATAGAGAGTATAACAAGGTGGGTGAGAGTGGGCAAGTCATTTATAAAAAAGTATGCATTCATGTGTAACAATGCTACATTTTTGACATCCACATCATAAATATGTACATAGGAACAAAAACAAACAGTCCACATATATTAAAAAGAAAAATCTACGATAGTTTTTGGAGGTTGTTTTGAAAAAGAGTGTAAAAAAAGTAATTTCTATGTTCACGTGTATCGCTATTGTCGGAGGAATGTTACTAATGGGATGCGGTCAGACATCGGTTCCGGATGAGATTGCTGATAGCTCTGAAAAAAAAGAAAGTTCTGTTGAACCTGAGAAAAACGGCGAAGAACCTGCATTGCAGAAAGTGACCTTAAATGAGGTGGCACATTCCATTTTTTATGCACCGATGTATGTAGCAATTGAAGAAGGATATTTTAAAGATGCCGGTATTGATCTGGATCTGGTGACAGGATTCGGTGCGGATAAGGTTATGACCGCTGTACTTTCCGGAGAAGCTGACATTGGGTTTATGGGACCGGAGACAACCGTGTACACGGCCAATGAGGGCAGCAAAGATCCGGTCATCAATTTTGCACAGCTGACGCAGCGAGCAGGAAATTTTCTTGTTGCAAGGGAAGAAATGAGTGATTTCAAATGGTCAGATCTGATCGGTGAGGATGTACTTGGCGGTAGAGCAGGTGGCATGCCGGAAATGGTGTTTGAGTATATTTTAAAACAGAATGGTATTGAACCGTCGGAAGTAAACATTGACCAAAGTATTGATTTTGGCTCTACGGGAGCAGCTTTTACCGGAGGACAGGGAGCGTATACGGTGGAATTTGAACCTGGTGCAACGTTACTGGAACAGGAGAAAGCCGGCTATGTGGTGGCATCGTTGGGGGTGGATTCCGGTTATGTGCCATATACAGCCTTCAGTGCAAAACAGAGCTATATAAAGAAACATCCGGATGTGATCCAGGCATTTACTAATGCATTGCAGCAAGGTATGGAATATGTCAATACACATACACCGGAGGAAATTGCAGCCAGCATTCAGCCGCAGTTTTCTGAGACAGACACGGCAACTATCACAACGATCATCCGTCGTTATCAGAAGCAGGATACATGGAAGAGAGATCTTGTGTTTTCAGAGGATAGTTTTACATTGCTGTTAGATATTCTTGAAAGTGCCGGCCAGCTGGAAAAACGGCCAGATTATCAGGACGTTGTAACTACAGAATATGCGGAGAAAGCATTGCAGTAAAAATAATCTGTCAATATATGTTGTAAGAAGTTGTGATTGAAAATCAAAAGTTTTTGTAATGCAAGAACTTTTGATTTTTGTTTTGCAGCACAAAACGTTCGCTTTTTATTGTAAGAAAAAAATACTGGTGTTACAATAAAATTGATGTTGGGGTCAAAAGATGCCTTACGAATTGTTCCGTACTTCGTACTCTCACAATTCTACCCAATATTCGCATTATAAGAATGATGTAAAGGAGAGTGTAAAAAAATGGGATTAAATAGTACACCGAGTGCCAATCGTGTACATATTGGCTTTTTTGGAAGAAGAAATGCAGGAAAATCAAGCGTCGTAAATGCTGTGACCGGGCAGGAACTGGCTGTGGTATCGGACACGAAGGGAACGACCACGGATCCGGTTTATAAATCTATGGAATTGCTGCCAATCGGACCGGTAATGATTATTGATACACCCGGTTTTGATGATGAAGGCGCGTTGGGTGAGCTGCGTGTCAGAAAAACAAAACAGGTATTGAATAAAACTGATATTGCTGTGCTTGTAGTAGATGCCACAGAAGGAAAAAAGCAGTGTGATGAAGAACTGATTCGTATTTTCAAGGAAAAAGAGATTCCATATATTATTGTAAATAATAAGGCTGATTTACTTTCTGATGAAATTTCAGAAAAAGTCTGTCAGAATAATGTATCTGAACAAAGAAAAGCAGAGCAAAATGCGTTGCTTTCCTCAGGTCAGGAACAATATGTCAGTGCCCTTACCGGTGCCGGCATCTATGAACTAAAAGAGTGTATCGGAAAACTGACTCCAAATGAGGATATGACACTGAAAATTGTAGGAGATCTGTTGCATCCGGGAGATTTCGTAGTTCTGGTTGTACCAATTGATTCAGCGGCACCAAAAGGACGTCTGATTCTGCCGCAGCAACAGACAATTCGGGATGTACTGGAAGCAAATGCAGCAGCCATAGTAGTAAAAGAAAGCGAATTAAAGCAGACATTGGAGCAGCTTGGCAGAAGTCCTGCCATGGTCATTACCGATAGCCAGGTATTTGAACAGGTATCGGAGGAGGTATCAGAGGAAATTCCGCTTACATCGTTTTCTATTTTGATGGCACGGTATAAAGGTTACCTTGAGACTGCGGTAAATGGAGTTGCTGCTATCGACCATCTGAAGGATGGAGATAAAATCCTGATTTCCGAGGGATGTACGCACCATCGTCAATGTGATGATATCGGAACCGTCAAGATCCCGCGTTGGTTAAAGCAGCATACAGGAAAAGAACTTATCATTGAGACAAGTTCAGGAACGGAATTTCCGGAAGATCTAACATCATATGCGTTAGTGATCCACTGTGGTGGCTGCATGCTGAATGAAAGGGAAGTAAAATACCGCATGAAGTGTGCGGAGGATCAGAAGGTTCCGTTTACGAATTATGGAATCGCTATTGCACAGATGAAAGGAATTTTGAAACGTAGTATTGAACTTTTTCCGAATGGCGCGTGTGAACAGTAACTATGCAGAAGTCAAAATTCAAGTCGAACGCACGTGAGACTTGGTGCGTGATTCTGGTCAGCGAAAGCTGACATATTCTTTTCAGAATCACTGCACATCCACGCGGAGCGTTTATCTCAGTCGGAGATTGTACTCCCACTGAGAAAGACTTGTTATTACTCACCACTTGCAGAAGTGGGAGTCTTCTCGACTGAGATAAAAATTAAGGGTATCTTAATTTTGTGCGTTTTCGGGCATTCCTTATAAATCAAAGAAAAAGTGCTACAAAGCCTTATTTTACGGGCGTTGTGGCACTTCTTTTTGATTATGGATAAACATGAAAAAATGCAAATAAACGCAAACGGTTAGTAACACGTTAGTAACAAATCTTTATCTTCTCAATTTCACTCCGGAGTTCTTCCAGAGTACGGTGTCCGTAGACATCGTTTGTAACATCTCCACCAAAGCTGTGTCCGAGCATTCGCTTACGGTCATTCTCTTTCACTTCATATTTTTCACATAAGGCAGAGAAAGTATGCCGGCAGTCATGCGGGGTATGCTTTTCACCTGTTGGAGCAATGGCAATGCCAAGGTTAGACAGGGCAGCGTTCATATCTTTCCGGAACTTCTGTGTTTGACAGCCAAGTATATTTTGGATTCCGTATTTCTCGCAACGATCTGCAACCATATTATAAATTCCGGAATAGATCGGTACTGTACGAATCTTGCTGGAACGTGTCTTGATGCCACCATGAAAACTTCTATCCTTCAGATTGATTGTTATTTTGGAATATTCCGTAATCCGAAAACCGCTGTAGCACATGATCAGCAGCATCTGGATCACGTCATTTTCTTTATTTCCCCAGAGAATTTTCATCTCATCATCTGTAAACGGCACTCCGTGCTCGTCATCGTCCTCTGTATTGATTCGCACATGTACAGAGTAATCTTTATCGCACAATTCATAAATTTCAGCGTAAGCGTACATCTGATGCATCAGAGACACAATCAGTTCCTTGCTGGCATGTTTCAACGGGCAGGAATCAATGATGTTTTGCAGATCCTGATGGCGCAGATCGGCAAATACTTTATCATGTATGTCAGAACAGTTTTTATATGCAGCTCGGGTGGCATTTTTTGACGATTCAGATAACTTCCGGCTCTGATCGCGTTCATACTTCCACTGATAGAATTCCTCATACACATCAGAAAAAGTCTTTTTGGCAGCTTCCAGCTTTTCATCGGACGCTTTCGTGAGGTTGTAATCTGCCAGGATAGATTGGATCAGTTTGCTGCCGGAAATATCTGCAGTTGCGGCAACCGTTTTTTCGTACCCTGGATAATAAGTACCGGCCCGGTAAGCAGTCAACACCGCAAAGCCAACCATCCAGTCAGAGACATAGCAGAGTGCCTTTGGCGTTTTTGGAACACCGTCCAGTGTAAATTCCGTGGTAGGTGGATGGACTGCATAAGGATTGCGCCGCCCTTTGCCAAGATATTTGATGGAGCCGTATCCGTTTGGTATCTTGGGATATTTCTTTCGCTTTGCCATGAAAAACATCTCCTTTTATGTAAAATTGGGTATAAAAATAACAGCCAGCGAGGAACGGGTGTTCCGCTTGCGTAGGCTGCCCGAAGATGATACAATATTTTTTGCTTATGTGGAGTATCATTTTCGGATGTTATTCCTTGCCGGTTCCTGTTGCCACAGGAGCCGGTTTTATTTTGCTGTATGGGTTAAAGGTCACTGTTTTCGTCAGAATCATCCAGAAGAGAAGGAGTCTGAGCGTTTAATGGAGAAATGACACTTTTCCCAATTCTTTGCTCTAATTCACGTCTTGCATTTCCTGCAATTGTACCACCACTGATGACGGTTTCTTTTGTTTCTAAAAATCCATGTGGATTCTTTGCTTGTGAAATAGCCGTGGCAGAAACTTCTGCTAATTGATTTAATGCAAGTTCGACGTTGGTCATATTATCTCGAAGACTTTCTTTGTGTAACCCTTTATATTCCTTGTATTCTTTTACACTTTTTCCGGACCATGTTTTAGTCAGTATATTTGTGAGTGTTGCATATTGACGGCTATCATCAATATTATCTCTTTTCCATTCATCAGTAAGCTGTTTTCGCGAATCAATTGTGCGTAATCGTTGTTCAATCCATTTTTCAGGGTAACCTTTTTGACGATATGTACGGATCATGCGTTCAAAGGAAAGTTCGGGATCTGCAGCTTCTTCTAACCACTCACGACCAACTTTAGCAAGCCAAAGCTTAAAAGGTTCAGCTTTTTTTGATGGAATTGACTGAATAATACGGAGAATTCCTTCTGTATTAGTAGCCTGACATTGCCGGAATTTGCCATCTTTCGACTTCATCTTAAGTGGGGTACAAATTGTACCCCACTTAGAGGAAAGTTCAGGATCACGATGTTTCATTTTTTTTAGATATTGCTTTGGATCTGAACTTTCAGTAAGGTACAGTATAACGTCGAGTATAGAGAAGTACCATTCCTGTTCTTGCTTATGCCATATTTTTCTGATTTTATCATCAAAGAAAAATTCCAATTCCTCATTGTATTCATTGTCTATTTCTACCGGAACTGTAGTATTGGCATCTTCATCGAATATATAAAAAAAGAAGATGATCACATCCTTTCTAAAATTTAACTTGAATATACAACATTTTTGTCATTGCAGAGTATTATCTTAGGATACATATTCTATTGCCGGTTCCTGTTGACGCAGGAGCCGGTTTTTGAGTTACATAACATAAAAATCTCGTAGCCAATCAATTTCGCCAAACCATTCCGGTGGTTTCACCGATATGGTTAAGTTTCATACCAGATTTGATATCAACCATTTTTCCAATCTCGGGAAAATGGTCATTTACAGAGCTATGGATATTTTACTAATTATTTGTTGGTTCTTGTACCAACAGGAACCATTTCTATTTACTTGAATTATTGTTTTTACGTAGCGATTGCAGCGTGCAGCAAATGGTATTTAAATCTTCGTCTGTTAACGAGTCAAAATCATTCAATTGTTCTTGTATAGATGCAATAATTTTTTCTTTAGCACTGTGTGGATTATCTTGTTTAGTTCGATGGAAAAATAGTGCTGTGATAGTGCTGGTAAGAGAGCCAATCAATCCAATCCCTACAATCATTAGTATCGTGGCAACAATTCGTCCAGGAATTGTTGCTGGAGATATATCACCGTATCCGACCGTGGTTGCAGTAACAAAACTCCACCAAAGCCCGTCGGTAATATTCATTCCCTCAGCAAAATGAATTGCGATTCCACCAAAAATAATACAGATTACAGTGGCAATAACCATATATTTCAGCCCATTAATTTCAAAAAAGAGTTTTACATGTTTATATAATCGAGCAAAATATGCTGTAACCTTTACAATTTTTAGTAATCGCAAAATTTTAAAGATTTTAAAAATACGGAAAATTTTAAACAGTGAATTAAATGGGATAATAGCTATTAAATCTAAAATATTACTTCTGAAAAAAGTCTTTTTATTTTTTGCCAACAGAAGACGCACTCCGTAATCAATTATGAAGAGTATATTAATCATAACATCTACATAACGCTGAATACGTGTACATCCGATGGCAATATCGTAAAATGCCAAATATACAGCGACAAGTGCAATTATAGAAAAAGTAATGTCATAGCCAGCAGAGAGACGTTCTTTTTGCGTTTTCATAAGAAAGAACCTCCAGTGGTGTTTTTCTTAAATTTCATAATCGCTGCGTTATATCCTGCAAGCCGTGCCACCTGATCGGCGGTCAGCCCTGGATTATCTGAAATAAGTTCATCCGGGATAAGAAGCTCTGCTGCAAATGTGTTGGCTTCATTTTCGATTTTACTCATGCTGAAAAAAGTTTTATTCCGGATAAAGTAGCAATTCTGTTTTCTATGCAAAATAGCATGTCCCACTTCGTGAGCCATAACAAGTCGCATTTCAGATTCAGATAGATTCTGGTTGATGAAAATGTATCGGTGATTTTTAAGGAACATGTAACATCCATCAAAACTCAAATCGCAAAACTGATATAGGATTCCTAGTCGATCTGCCAGAATGAACGGATCGCTGGTACCTGTTTTTCTTTTATAGTAAGCAACGATCTTTTTTATATTGTTCATCCAACTCACCTACTTTTTATATTTCTTCGGAGTGTATTTCTCCTTATTTATGATTTTCAAACGTTTCAGTGCAATTTCCAATTCATCGCGGAATAGTTCAGCGGCTTCCGGATCTAATTCTTCTCCGTTGTAGCTGGCTGGACCTGCTTCTCCAGATGTAAGTTTTGCCATGATGTTTTCAACATCTTTGGAGATGTCACGATTATCTTTGGCAGTAAGTGCGTTTTCGTCTGTGCCAGTCAATAAGAATTCTGATGTAACACCTAAGAAATCCGCAATTTTTTGGATTTTATCTGCACTAGGGGTTATTTTCTTAAATTTACTGATATAACTCCTTGCAAATCCAAGTTCTTTTTCCAACTTATTGATGGAATAGCCCTTTGAATTAGCGGCTTCCTTTACGTTTTCGTAAAGTCCCATTTTTATTTCCTCCAAATTTTGCGCAATTTACTATTGACATGCGCAATATCTAGTGTATAATAAGATTACAAGTTGCGCAAGATATTGCGAAAGTCATAAATAAAATGGCTATCTATATATGTATTGGTCACGCTTTAAATATAGAATATTTTGCGCAATTTGTCAATAATAAAACGCAATATTTTGCGAACTTAAAGGAGGGATAAAGGTGCCGATTTATAACAATATTAAAGCTGTGTGTAAAAGCAGAGGTGTTTCGGTTTCAAAACTGGAAGAAGATTTGGGATTTACAAGAAGCAGCCTTTATAAATGGGATAGACATCAGCCGAGTATTGGAAATCTTAAAAAAGTAGCCGACTACTTTGGAATTACAGTAGATGAGCTGATCAGTGATCCAGCAGAGAGGAGTGAGAAAAGTGCCAACTTATAAAATCATAGGAATTATAGGAATTTGGATTTTATGGGCGATTTCAAATGCAATTATTAAAAAAATAGAACCGCACTCAAAAGCATGGTTTGTGTGGTTCTCATTTATAGCAGTAGCTTTTACGATATTTAGTTTAATCGGGAAATCTTAAATTTTCCAACTCTTTTCGAAAAGCTAACGACAGTTCGGATAGGTTATGGTGATAAATTTTTAATTCATCTTTCGAAAGTTCACAGCATGTAGTGAGTTCTTCTGCATAGGCAATAAATTCAGATAAAAGATGATGGGTTTCATCTGTGCAAAAGAGAATAACATTGCTGCTAGCTGAAAGTAAATCAGCGTAATTTTGTAAGTCAAAGGGGGCACATGTAAAGTGACCAGCTTTTTCAATAAAGCACATATACGCAGCTTTTTTATCAACGTAGTTTTTGTCACTTTGCAAATGAAAGATTTCCTGTTTTACACGTAATTCAGCAACAGATTTATCATAATCTAAATCCATCTGATGCATTTTTTGCTGTTGTTTGTTATTGATAAGTGCGACAGCAACAGAAGATGCAAAAGATGAAACCGCAATAATGGCAGTGATTGTCCAAGTAAGGTCTATTTCCATATAAAATCTCCTTTCTGTGAAACTTGGGTGCTGCAACACCCTGTGATTTCAGTATAGGAGATAACAACGAAAAAAGCAATTACAACAAAGTGAGGTGAAAAGGAATGATAAGAAAAAGAAACCGCCAAAGATAACGGTTTCAGATTCCTCATTAGTATTTTCGATATTGGTGTTTGTATTTGTGATTGTCAACTCTATTGTAAGGTAAATGAGCTGACAATACTCCAAATAAAAGCGGCAAGTGAGATGAAAACAGAGATCCAACCCTTGACATCTGCTTTGTTAGCGGTTTTTACAGCAGAATCAGCAATAGATTTTACGGATTGTTGAAAGTTGTCATTGCTTTGTTTCCCGTAAAGATAGCCTTTGCCAAGTTCAGTAATAGAAAAGTGTTCTCCTACAAGATTGAACAATTCATTATAGGTAGTTACAACACTCTGCACAAGTTTATAGTCACGTAGTTGTTTTAAACAATCCTCTGAAAAAGACGTGTTTTCTACAATAGAAAATTGAGGGTGAGACATTATGTATTTAAGCAATTCATAGGATTCTTGGCTTAATAAAATTTCATTTGTATTCATAAAAACACTCCTTTATTTGATATTCAGCTCTGTCAGGAGTCTGTACACAGATTATAGGAGATGATAACGAAAAAAGCAATTAGAAAGAGGTGAGATACATGGAACCTCATGAAATCATGAGTGCATCAGAAGCGGCACGTCTGCTCGGATGTTCACCGGAAAAGGTGAGACAGCACATTCGGGCAGGTGTGTGGAAATTCGGAATCTGCGTTCCGAAGCAAAAAGGCGGGAAGAAAGATTCGTTTATTATCTATCGCCGGCAGCTGATGAAAACATTGGAGGGAGGGTGAGAACCATGAACAAACTTAAAATTGCCGGAATCATTATTATGGTGGCAGCAGCGGTTGTTTTCCTGATTTTATTCTTTGGAAAACATGTGAATTCCACCAGATATGCACTTCTGGTAGTTGGTGTAGCGTTTGGTGTCGCTGTTGGTGCTGCGATGGTGGCGGCAAGTGAAGAACTGAACTTGGAGGACTTTGAAGATGAAAAGTAAGATTGGATTTGCGATGGCAGCCTGTGGGATGCTGACCTGTTTCCTAGGGGCATCTGGACTTAATTCAGAAAGCGATGAAGGCTTTTTTATCAGCCTTGCGATCGCGGCAGCCGGTCTGGCGGTTGCGTGGATGGGATTGCTGCTTGAAAAAATAAAAAGAGCGTGTCACCTTCAACAATCACACGCTCTAAACCAATGACATAGGTAATAAAACCTATGTCTGGAGTATAACAGACAGGAGATGAAAAAGCAAATGGAAAAAGCAAAGTTAAAGTACATAGAAGAGCAGTGCAACCGGATCGCTAATGGAATGGAGCGGATCAGCGGATTTAGAGGAAAAGGACAGCTGCATCTATATGAGCATATAGACATCAGCAAAGGAATTGAAATCATAGCAGCGGCGTTACATCTTCCGGTGCGAATCGAGTGTGGAAGGTCGTGCTATTGGCGCACAGTAACCCATGGTAAAGTGACTTTTCGACAGATGGGGGTCTATTCCACTATGTGTTGATGATAAAAAAAGAATATTCCACCGTCCTGCAGTCGGACGTTTAAAACCAAAAACTCTCAAATAATTATTGATACGTTAGCTGCAGTAGACACCTTCTTGCTTTGATTATAAATACATGAACGTCCGACTGCAGGGCGGTGGAATTCTATAGTCCGGCCAGGAAAATCCTGTCCGGACATTAAAAAACCTTTTTTTAGGACAAACCGGGTAAAACCGGCGTTCGTACCAGTATAAGTATATTAACGTTAGAGGAATTGATATGTATAACCGGGACAGATGGATATTTTCAAACTCAATAGAAACTGAATACAAATTTGCCGGAAAGTATGGAGCAAAAGGTGAGAAGAGAGCGAAGCGTAAAAAAGCAACTCCGGAGCAGATGGCCAAACAGAACCAGATCAACAAAGAGAACCGGATCCGCCGGCTGATCAAAGCAAATTTCTATCCATCAGATCTCTGGGTGACGCTAAAGTATCAAAAAGGAACGAGAAAGCCATATGAGCAGGTCATGAAGGACATGGCACTGTTCCTGCAAAGACTCCGGTATCGATACAAAAAGCTGGAGGATGTGCTCAAATACATCTACCGGATAGAGATTGGAAAACGCGGAGGTATCCACGTGCACATTTTACTGAATCGAACAAAGTGTTCGAAAGGGACGGATACTTTGATAGCAGAGTGTTGGACGTTTGGATTCACCCATTTCACTCCAATCAGGGAAGCGGGAGGTTATAAAGATCTGGCTGAGTACATTGCAAAACCTGTTCCGGAAGAACGACAGGATCACGAAGATGCGGAAAAGACCAAACCATACCACACGTCCAGAAATTTGATCAGACCAAAACCGGAGAGAAAGACATACTTCCGTTGGACGATGAGAAAGATCCTGGAAGATGGACCAAAACCAACACCGGGATTCTATATCGTAAAAGATTCCATAGTTTCCGGAACGAATAAATACACTGGGATGTCGTACCTGCGGTACACGGAACAGCGAATAAAAGAGGTGAAACGAGAATGATGGAAGTCTCTTTGTACATAGACGTATCCAGTAAACGGATCAAGCCCGGGAAAGCCTGTTACTGCTATGTCCTGGAATATGTTTCCCCTGCTGATATCACCTACACCCGATCAGAGATGGGATGCATGGAAGCATCCGGAAACCGTCTGGTACTGGCGGCGGCAGTACGGGCATTAAAGCGGCTCAAGACAGGATGCAGGGTAACAATCTATACAGATCTTCGATATCTGAAAAATGCATTGACACTTGGGTGGCTGCAGGAATGGAAGTCTGCCGGATGGACAAGAAAGGACGGAAAAGCGGTTAAGAACCGTGACCTGTGGGAAGAGATCGAGAGACAGACGGTAAGGCTTGGGCTGCAGGTGGAGTATATCTGCAAAAGTCCGTATACGGCATGGATGCAGTGCGAGATGAAAAAAGCAGATTTAAAACTGGGTGAATACAAAGAATTAAAGGCACAGTAAAGAAGGAGAATATTATGAACAAAGTTATTTTAATGGGGCGGCTGACCCGTGATCCAAGCATCAGCTATACACAGGCAAACTCCGCACAGGAGTCAACCTGTGTAGCACGTTACTCATTGGCAGTAGATAGAAGATTTAACCGTGACGGGGAACGAAAGGCTGACTTTATCAGTTGCGTGGCATTTGGCCGTCAGGCAGAGTTTGCAGAAAAATATCTGCGTAAAGGAACCAAAATTGCCCTCGCAGGCCGTATCCAGACCGGAAGCTATACCAACCGTGACGGACAGAAAGTTTACACCACAGATGTCGTCGTGGAAGAGCAGGAGTTTGCCGAAAGCAAGACAGCAGGACAGATCGCGCAGCAGAATCCGGCACCGATGACAAGAGAGGATGGCTTCATGGAAATCCCGGACGGACTGGAAGAGGAGCTGCCGTTTAGCTAATGAGTAAAAGCATCGTACAGAGGGAGAAAGAGTGCTATATCTGCAGATATCTGGCTGGCGAACAGGGATATTACGGAGAACTGCCATCTACAGGATTGCACAGACACCACATCATGTTCGGTATCGCGAACCGGAAGAAATCAGAGCTTTACGGTCTGTGGGTATATCTATGCGTGGCGCATCATGAATATGGACCGGATGCAGTTCACTCCAACCGGGACGCACGGATCTTCTTGTGCCGGATCGGGCAGCAGGTATTCGAACAGAAATATTCCCATGAAAAGTACATGCAGGAGTTCGACCGGGACTGGATGTGCGAAGAACCAACTGGCAAATGGAAACAGGAGAAAACAGAACACAAAGAGGGCAGGATAGAGTTCCTTGATATTGATCTGGGAGAACTGCCATTTTGAGAAAGGTAGAAAACGATGTTTAAAGAAGGACAGAGATACAAATTTTATAAAATCGGAGCATTGGGATTAAAAGAAAGAAAGTGGGTAAATGCCGTAGTGGAGCATATTCCATCACACGGACGGTTCGTGCGGTTCCGGATGCATTTCACGAACATGTTTGGAGAACACAGCAGCTATCTGGAATCGTTCACGATGAATGAGCTGGCACACATGGCTAAAAGCGGCGAACTGGTAAAAAGGTAGCAAGGGAGATCTGAGATGAAAAATAAAGAATTACAGGAATATTTGCAATTATTTCCGGAAGATGCACAGGTAGGGGCAATATTGGCCAATTTCAAAAAGAGAAAATTCTACCAGGCAGCAGAAATCGGATGCGCGATCAATCCGGAGTTAAAAGCCCCGATTATTGAAATTGCGGTAGGCAATGAGAAAAACTTCGAAGAAGTGATAGGAGGAAAGACATGCAAATGATATTAATAGCAGCGGATCAGATCTATCAGCATCCGGATAATCCAAGAAAAAATCTTGGAGATATTTCAGAATTGACAGAATCAATTAAAAAACAGGGTATCATGCAGAACCTTACGGTAATTCCGGGACACTGGATGGATTACAAAGAACATAACCAGGAAATCAACGATTATCTGGAACATCCGGATGAAGAAAACCTGCGGAAAGTAGATTCTAAATATTCTCCGGAAGGGTACACACTGCTGATCGGGCACAGACGTTTTGCTGCTGGTAAGGCAGCAGGACTTACGGAATTTCCATGTAAGATAGCGGAAGGATTGAACCACAGAGACCAGGTTGGAATCATGTTGCAAGAAAACATGCAGAGAAATGATTTGACTATTACGGAACAGGCGCAGGGCTTCCAGATGATGCTTGATCTTGGCGATACGGAAGCTCAGATAGCTGAAAGAACCGGTTTTTCCAGGACAACGGTTCGGCGCAGACTGCAGATTGCCAAACTGGATCAGAGCATTCTCAAAGAAAAGCAGGAAAGTGACAGCTTCCAGTTATCATTGAAAGATTTGTACGCTTTGGAACAGGTAGAAGATGTCCGGGAAAGAGACAAGATTTTAAAAGAGTCCAGCAATTCAAGTCAGCTGATCTGGAGAGCCAGCGAGTCGGTTAGAATTACAAATCGAAATAAAAGTGAGAAGAAATTAATAGCAATGCTAGAAACCAGAGGAGTGCAGAAAGCACCAAAGAAAGCCGAAAACGAGTACTATTCCGGAAAATGGGAAAGGGTGCGGGCGTATGGTCTTGATGATGAACTCCCACAAAAATTAAAACTGCCACAGAATGTGGAAAATTTGTATTACCTGCGGATGTATAGCAGCATATATGTCTTGAAAAAAGTACCGCATAAGAAGGAAACCGAACAGGAGCGAAAAACGAAAGAGAGGGATCGTAATAGAAAAGAAATCAAAGGCATTAATAAGGCATTATATAAGCGCATGAAAGATTTTGTGCGGGATATTACAGATGGAAAAATTTACATGAAAGATAGTCCTGGCATTGTGGAAACAATCTGGAGCCTTATGTTCGAGATAGGCGTCTGTATATATAAATCTGCTATATATGATTTCTATTGTGGAAAGCCACAGTATGGGTGTACAGGTGAAGAACTGAATATGGCAGCAGAATATTTTGATAAACTGAGTACGCAAAAACAGATGCTGATTTACCTGTGGAATGGAACAGATTCCTGCTTAGAGACTGCAGACTGGAGAGGACAGTACAACGAAGAAAAAGGCGGGAAACTTTTGCATGTATGCCAGTTTATGGAACAATATGGTTTTACATTGACGGAACAGGAATGGGAAGTAGCAGAAGGCAGATCAGATTTATATGAATTGCCGGAGGAATAACAGGGGGGACTAGCATGGAGGAAGACTACGGAAAAGAAGTAAGAGAATTTTACAATGTCTATCTGCCATTACAGAGAAGATACAATCTGCAGATGTATGCACATTTCAGTATATGGGAAGATGGCTGGATAAAGATATACAAAAAGACAGGCCGGCAGCAGAAACTGATCATAAAAACAGAGAGTGAATCAGATACAGCATGTTACCGGATGGCAAGAGAACAGTTGAATAGTTGGGAGATAGCTCAGTTAAAAGAAGAAAAACAGGCAGGATAAGGAGAAAAGAGCAATGCATAAAAACAATATGGCTAAAATAACAGGAACAGTAATCACAGAACCACAGTATGATCATGAAACTGCAGGAGCATTATTTTACAGAACAATCCTAGCGACAAACCGCAAAAGCGGATACGCAGATGAAATCCCAGTAATTTTCCGGAAAGGAATGGTGGATGAAAACAAAATCTATTACGGAGCAAATATTTCGGTAGAAGGAAGCTTTCGCTCCGTAAACATGCCGGCTGGAGAAAAGCGAAAATTAATACTTTTTCTTTTTGCAGAACAGATCAGTGATGCTGCGCAGGAAGATGATAATTATATTTTCTTACATGGATTTATCTGCAGACAGCCAGTTTACCGGGAAACACCGAGTGGACGCCAGATCACAGATCTTCTAGTGGCAGTGAACAGACCAGGTGGAAAAAGTGACTATATCCCTTGCATCTGCTGGGCTGGCAATGCACGGTATGCCAAAAATCTGGCAGTTGGCAGCAGGATTGAACTGACCGGAAGAATCCAGAGCCGGGAATATGTAAAAAAACTGGATGAAGAGCAGCAGGAGACCAGGGTAGCTTATGAAGTATCTGCAAGCAGAATCTACATGATAGAGGAAGGTGAGTGAAAATAAATGAAGCAATGCGACAGTATCAAGGGATGGATAGATATCAATGACAAACTTCCAGATCCGGGAGAATACGTGCTGGTATCGTTTGAAAATTTTACACTTCCGGATATCGGAAGATATGAAACAGACAGTGATGGATCCGGAGCATTTTATCCGAGAGATAATGATACAAGCTATGTATCGTTTGGAATATTTGTTAATGCATGGATGCCATTGCCAGAAGTATACAGGAGAGAGGAATAGATGATGATTATCAAATCTGTAAAATTAGAGAATTGGGCGAAGAGCCAGAAGAGAGTAACTATTGGAAGAATCAGAAAAGAGTTCGGCGTGGATGAGAACGTGGCACAGAATTATTATGATTACCTGAAAAGTGCTGGGATAGTTGGAAGAATGGGGTATGTGAAATATGCCGAGTAAAAAAGTGACGTATAAATGTAACGTTTGTGGAGTCGAATATAGAGATTTTGATACAGCAGAAAAATGTGAAAAAACACACAAAATTCCGATTAAGGTCGATAAAGCAAAATACGAAAAAGACGACACAAAGAAAGAATATCCGGAATCTGTACTTATCCATTTCACAGATGATACGAGTGCACGATATTACAGAAAGGGATGGTAAATCATGAAAAAGACTGATGAGCAGCTGCAACAGGAAGCTGCAGAGATCCGCCGATTTGTGAATGGGGATTCCAGAGATGTGGCAGTAAAGGTGAGAGTAATAGAAGAACCGGATGAATTTGGAGATGTATTTATCGTTTGCCTATGCGGAGCGGTATCACAGGTTAGTAAGATGCATAGAAACAGATACATTTATTGCTGGAAATGTGGTCAGAAATTGGATTGGAGTGATGTGAAATGAGATTAATTGATGCAGATAAATTACTGGTTCATCTGAATGACTGTGCACTGTCAGCATCACCAGGTAGTGGAAGCCTTAAAGACCGGATGATTGCCAGGGTAGAATATGATACTATCCAGAACTGCATGAAAGCAGTGGAAGAGCAGCCGACAGCTTATGACGTGGAAAATATGATAAGCGAAGTGGAGGTAAAAATGAAGGCCATGTGGTACTTTTTAGACTGACATTCAGCACAATGTGATAATGAGAGTGGTGGAGATTGCGGTTATTGTAAAAAAGATTTCTACGATGAGATTGATAAAATCGTTGAACAGTTGAAGAATGAGTTGAGCAATCATTGACAATCCTTGATTACCTTGCAGCAGTCGGCGGTAATCCGGAATGGAGCCTGTCATATCTGATATGGCAGCAGATACAACAAAGCGGCAGCAGGGCAACGATGCAGGAGAGGAATAAGGGAGGCGATGCCGTTGGAGAAGATGACAAAGAAAAGATTGAAAGCATACCGGAGCAATAAAGCTGAGATACTGGAACTGGATTATGCTATGCAGAACCGCTGGAAGTCAGATACGATGATCGGGAATGATGTAATAATTGATTACAGCAAATATTATCCGATGCCACAATGTGTGGTTGGGTTCGACCAGGAGAAATACGAGCGGTTGCAGGATCGTGATCTGAAGCGGAAGAAAGCCCTAGAGCAAGAGTGCAAAGAGGTGGAGCAATTTGTAGATGCGATACCGGACAGTCTGGCACACCGTATCTTCCGGAAGCTGTACATAGACGGCAGGAAGCCGGTGACACAGGAGCAGGTTGCAAAGAGTGTGCATCTGGAACGGAGCAGTATAAGCAAAATAGTTGACCGGTATTTGAAAGATTCACACAATTCACAAAATGCACAGTTATAATAATACTTGAGCCAAAGGCGGAAACCGGTGGCTCTATTTCTCCCCTATAAGGATAAAACTACTTAAAAGGCATTCGGAAACGGATGTCTTTTTCATTTGCGTAATGTCGAATGATAGGATATTATAAAAAGGTAGTCTACATAGGAGGAGATAGTCGATGGAAGTTGAAATTTGCGTTAATACTAATAATTATGATAGAAAAGAAGTCTGGATTGATCATGGAACCATTGAAGAATTTACAAAAAATGCTTTTTTAAGTGGAAGCTGTCAGGCGGTCGTAAAATTTGAATGTTTACCGGCGGCGGTGGATCCAAATGCGATAAGAGTATTTATTAAAGTATTAGAAGACGGGATACATATAGTAGGGGATATTTTTACTATCAAAGAAGTTGTAAAGTTGATTATAACATTTTTCAAGAAGTGTCATGGGTATGAAAGAATGATTTTTTTTGATAGTTCTCCAGATGTTATTGATGTTACAGACGAAACCACAGAGGAAGAATTGTATGGGAAGGTTTTGGCAGTATTAGAAAAGCAAGAAAAAGAACTAGGAAAAAATGTGAAGGACATAATTAGTGAAAACGTTTAGTATTAAAAGAGAGCACCCTTTGTGGGTGCTTTTGCTATATAGGAAAATGACAGATAGAGAAGCAAAACATTTTTATGATTCGGCAGCTTGGAAACATAAGCGGCTGCAGATATTAACCAGAGATCATTATGAATGCCAAGACTGCAGGAAGCGGTTAAATGCTGCCGTGGCAGCAGGTGAGATTCTGAATGGAAAAGACAGAATGATCCGTAGAGCCGAGGAGGTTCACCATATTCAGGAACTGAAGGAACATCCAGAGCTTGCATTATCAGATGATAATCTGGTCAGCCTGTGTATTTCATGTCACAACCTGCGGCATGGGCGGGCACCAAAAAAGCTTAAACGCAAACGTAAGCTTGCAAGCAAAGAAAGATGGTAAGTATACCCCCCGGTCAATTCTCTGCAAATTTTTTTGCTTGGCGAACGGGGAAGTGGCCATGACTCTGGAGAAAAATCAAAATCTCGCGTGAAAAGGACAGGGGTATGATTTTTAGGACTCACTATAAGAAAGAAAAATTTTTAGACAGTGAAAAAGCCCGTGAAAAGTGCTGAAAAAAGCCACAAAAAATATAAAAAATGGCATGATTTGAGTGAAAAGGAGGTGGAAAGATTGACACAGAAGGAGATATACAGCTCGCTGGTAAAACAGTTAGAGCTTCGTGGAATGAATGCTGATTTTTATACAGATATGATCAATGATTATGTGTATTATTGGACCTTAAAAAAGAAACTAATTGCTGATATCAGAAAAAAAGGATTGCGATATGAAACTGTAAACGGAAATGGAATGCTTGTGGAAAAAGCAAATGAATCTGTGATCAATCTGCAGAAGACCACTGCTACGATGCTAAAGATCCTGTCGGATCTGAAGCTGAAGGAACCAGTTCCGGAGCAGGAGAATCCATCAGATGGTTACCTGTAAGGAAATTGATGATTATCTCAAATATGCCAGAGAACATCCAAAATGGATAAACAAGAAGCGGAAGCTTCTGATCAGGAACATCGTAAAACCGTTATTAAAGCGGGACGATGTTTTTTTTGATGAAAAGACATATAAATTGTGTTTGGAATATTGCCGGATCAATTATTATGATCTATTTCCGTTCCAAAAATTTATATACGCTTTTGTATTCATGTACAAAGACGATATTCCGATTTTTCCCAAGTTTTTTATCAAAGAAGGCAGGGGAAATGGAAAAGATGGATTTATTGTGCCGCTGGTAAATTTTCTGCAGACACCTCTTTATGGGGTGAAAAATTATCATGTGGAGATTGTGGCAAATGCAGAAGATCAGGCAAAAGATACTTTTAAGGTAGCATACGATATGCTACATGATAACCCAAAATTCAAGGGAAAGTTTTCCGTAACCAAAGAACTGATCAGTAATCTTGTGACTGGATCAGAGATGAAATACAACACTTCAAATGCAGGGACAAAGGATGGTAAAAAGACGGGATGTCTGGTGCTCAATGAAATCCATGCTTATGAGAATTATGATCAGATCAACGTATTTGAGTCATCATTTGGTAAAGTAAAGCATTCCAGGGAATTTATCATCACAACTGATGGATATGTCAGAGATGGACCATTGGATGAAATATCCGCGATGTGCATGGAAATTTTGGAAACAGGTGAAAATCAGTTAGGATATTTTCCGTTTATCTGTGAGATCGATGACATGAAGGAAGTGGATGATCCGGAAGCATGGCACAAGGCAAATCCGTCCATGGAATATATGCCGATTCTGGCCAACCAGATTATGCATGATTATCTGGAAATGAAAAAGATTCCGTCCAAACGTCCGGAGTTTATCACAAAGCGAATGAACCGGTCCGCCAGAAAGGAAGAGGAAACGGTCACGACCTGGCAGAATGTGCTGCGCGCCTGTTACGAAGGAACAACCATGGAGGAACTGGAACGAAAAGTTCCAAGGAAAACGCCAGATACCCGGTGGCAGCCGGCAGTGATCGGCCTTGATTATGCGGACGTAAGAGATTTTGCATCCGCAGGAATTCTGACCAAAATGGATGATGGGGAATATATTTGGCGACAGCATACATGGATATGTGCTGATTCACCTTTTTT
>UMKM01045305.1_pt1 | contig 20623 bp, 16 predicted proteins | sample 1966331 | NCBI WGS metagenome assembly UMKM01 (sample SAMEA4836176, study PRJEB28245) | human gut metagenome | biome: gut microbiome; material: fecal sample | place: Denmark | collected 2008 | reverse complement strand
AAAAAAGGGTGCGTCACAGACTTATGACACACCCTCATCATTATTATTGGGGGTGAGGCTTTTTAATCAGCCCAAATGCTGCCACTTGCATCGCGATAGTCACTAACCGACTCTTCGCTATAATCCTCTTCCTTTGCTTTCAATATTTCAGAGCCCGCGAGGATAGATATAGTCTCCATTTGGTAGACATTCAGTTCTGGCTTTATATATTCTTTCTTTTTCATAATTCTCAGTTTTTTTTATTTGATGATAACTTTCATTGTCTTGCTGCCACGCTTCACGATGTTGATGCCCTTCTGAGGAGCGCTGAGGCGATTGCCCTGCAGGTCGTAGTATATGGCATTGCCGTTTGCAATGGTGTTGAGGCTGTCGATGGCTGTTGTGTTGTCACCGATGGCGATGCTGAACATCTTAGCACCTGCAGATGATGAAGTGTTGTCTACCATGTAAGCACGGAAAGGCTTGCTGCCCACCTGTGTTGTGCTTGTGTTCTCCAACAACTTGGTAGGGTTCATCAGCTTGTCGCCCTTCACGATGTAGCAGTTGTTGTCAGCAACCTTGTCGAACACCTTTTGGGTATAGATGCCCTGGAGCTGATAGTTACCATCAGCAGCAGATACTACCTTTTGCGCAATCTCCTTGTTAGCTTCAGAGATGCTGAGAGTGGTCTCACCGTTGTTCATCTTGATGATAACAGGAGTGCCAGCTGCGATGCTTGTCTCAATCTCTTCGAGCTGAATGGTGCTTGTGCTCTCGTTAGCCGAAAGAAGCTTGAAGGCACGGAAGTTCTTATCTGCAAGCGATACATCGAAAGGCAAGCAGAGCGTAGCCCATGCGGTGCCAGCCTTCATTTCGCGGTTGTAAGTAGCTGTTGTAGCTGTGAATGGTTCGTAAGCCACGAAGTCCTTATCATCGGCAAGAGCAAGCCTCGCTGCTGTAAGAGTTTCTCCTGATGCTCCAATCTTTTCGTCGCCATTCTTACCTACCAACTTGCTGAAGTAGCCAGTCTCATAGTTGGCGTAAGTGTCGTCAAACTTGTTTTCATCATAAGCTATTGCGCCTTTGAGCGAGGTGCAGCCATAGAACATGCTTCCTCTTTCTGTTACGTTTGTTGTAACAAATTTATCGCTGACATAAATAGTAGTGAGGGCTGAGCAGAGTATCAACATACCACCCATATCCACTACCTTTGCTGTATTGAAGTTTGTGAGGTCGAGTAAGGTGAGGGCGGAGCAATTAAAGAACATAAAGCCCATTTTTGTTACATTACCCGTATTGAAATGAGAAACATCAAGAGAGGTGAGTTTACCACATTCATAGAACATACATGACATATCTGTTACTTTCTCGGTATTGAAGTGAGAAACGTCAAGAGAGGTGAGTCCGCTACAGCCCAAAAATATGCATGTCATATTTGTTACGTTCTCGGTATTGAAGTTTGAAACCTCAAGAGAAGTGAGTCCGCTACATCTATTGAACATTTGTTCCATATTAGTTACTTTTTGGGTATTAAAGTGAGAAACATCAAGAGAAGTGAGTCCGCGACAATCCATGAACATCCAGCTCATATCGGTTACCTCTTCGGTATTAAGATGCTCAATACCTTCAATTTGAGTCAGCATATCACAACCACTGAACCAATAATAGCAACTCGTAGGACGTGCTTTTGCAAACGAGGCATCGAATACGACCTTCTTGATATTGTTTCTTATTGCAACCCATCCTGGATATGATGGCTTTTCATTCAAATCATAAGCCCCCACAGGCTTTGCGCCATAACCGAATGTAAGTGTGCTGTTATCTGCATCAAATACAGCATAGGCTTGAAAACCGCCTTCTGGAGTGAAGTAGCCATTCGTGTAGTTGGCGTAGGTGCAGTCGGTCTTGTTGGCATCATAATCTATTGCACCCTTGAGAGCGGTGCAACCATCGAACACGATATTTCCTCTTGTTACGTTTGTTGTAATAAAGTTGTCACTAACATAGATAGTAGTGAGAGATGAGCAGTCATGGAACATTCCTATAATACTCGTTACTTTCTCAGTATTGAAGTTTGTAAGGTCGAGCGTTTTGAGAGATGAGCAACCTTCGAACATATAGCCCAAATCCGTTACATTCGCAGTATTGAAGTTTGTAAGGTCGAGCGTTTTGAGAGATGAGCAACAATGGAACATTGTGTACATATCTGTTACCTTCGCTGTATTGAAGTTAGAAACGTCGAGAGAGGTAAGAGATGAGCAGCTATTGAACATTACTCCCATATCCGTCACCTTCGCGGTATTGAAGTGAGTAACATCGAGCGAGGCGAGAGCCTTGCAGCCCATGAACATCCAGCTCATATCGGTTACCTCTTCGGTATTAAGATTCTCTATTCCTTCAATTTGAGTCAGTTTTTCACAATATCTAAACCAATTATAGCAACTCGTAGGTCTTGCTTTAGCAAACGAGGCAGCAAAGACTACCTTCTTTATATTGGCTGCATGTTTCGCCCACGTAGGGGAATTAGTGCCTTCATTCAAATCATAAGCTCCTTCAGGCTTTCCACCATCATAACGGAAAGTAAGTGTGCCGTTGGTTGCATCAAATACAACATAGGCTGTAGAGGGCTTTAGTGTGAAGTAACCAGTAGTGTAGTTGGCGTATTTGTAGTCGGTCTTGTTGGAATCATATTCTATTGCGCCTTTGAGATTATAGCATCCATCGAACATGTCAACACAATCCTGTACGTTTGTTGTTACAAACTTATCGCTGACATAGATAGTAGTGAGATCGTCACACCAGGTAAACATACACAACATATCTGTCACTTTTTCTGTATTAAAGCTATAAACATCAAGAGATGTGAGTTTGCGACAGCCACGGAACATATTACTCATATTTGTGACGTTCTCGGTTTTGAAGTTTGAAACATCGAGAGATGTGAGTTTATTACAGAATAAGAACATACTCTCCATATTTGTTACTTTCTCTGTATTTAATATGGAGACATCAAGTGATTCTAAGCCCCAACAATGTGTGAACATGTAGCTCATGTCCGTCACCTTTGCAGTATTGAAGTTAGAGATATTGAGCGAGGTAAGAAGTGAGCAACCCTTAAAAAAATAACTCATATTGGTCACTTCTTCGGTGTTAAGATACTCAAGACCTTCAATTTGAGTCAGATTTTCACAACCACTGAACCAGTAATAGCAACTCGTAGGCCTTGCATTAGCAAACGAGGCATCAAAGACTACCTTTTCGATATTGGCTCGTTGTGTCCACCACGCAGGGGAGTTAGTGCCTTCATTCAAATCATAAGCACCTTCGGGTTTAGCACCATAGCTGAATGTAAGAGATTTAGAGGTTTGGTCAAACACGGCATAACCCTGATATAAAAGGCTGGCATAACTAACCTCTTGAGTGGCATTTGCGTCGCTGAAATATTTGTGGCATACATCACACTGCCAATGTTCCTTAACTCCATCTTTAGCCTCATGGTGAGTGAGTGTATGCTTCTTTAGCTCATCAGTCTTATATTTTTTTACTGTTGAGTGGCAAATAGAGCAATTATATGTGGTATAGCCATGCTCGGTGCAAGTAGTTTCTACATTTTCTATTGGATCGCCAAGGGCAGAAGTGCCATCGGCATTTGTGTGCGTACAAGTTTGGAGTTTGAGTTCAAATTCGCCTACCTGCAACACGTCTCCGCTATGAATAGCCGATATTTCCCATTTGAAATATTTGTAAGATTTACCTCCCCCGCAGGTGAAGTCGTAAGAAGTATAGTTCACATCCTGAAGCTTCGTATCGTTGTTCACCTCCTGAATCAGCGTCCAATTGCCATTTTGGCCTTCATTGTTACCATAGAGCTTCCATGACTTAGGGTTACGACCTTTCCAATTGGAGTTGTCGTTGCCTGTAGTGATAGTGTAGCCCACAGGAATTCCTGCCTTGCTGGCTTTGAAGATGACATAGGCACTGCTATAGAAATTGCAGCACCACTTGGTGGAATTGCCTTCTTTCTTTTTACCATTAAAGAGTTTATGGTAATTTTCTGCCTCAGACATGCCCTCAGGACTACCAGCTAAGGCTGTGAAGGTAACTGTGTTGTCATAATCTGTCTGCGCCACCATACTGGTAGGCACAAGCAACAACGTGAGCAACATCAATGGGAACAGAGCGATCCTTCGGAACCTACCTCCACCATTGTTAATACGGTCGGCATGCGACCCATTGAATTGATTGGTATTTTTTTTCATAAATTAATATTATAATTGTTATTTAAATTTGTCTGCTTATTGTTAAGTTCACTCCAGAAAATACAAGAGGTTTATTAAGAAGATAAATATGGATGCACCCCCCGATGATAATCAGGGCTAACTCTATCCTTGGTATAGTTTCTATATTTCCTTCATGTTGCAAATATAGTGAATTTCTCCGAAAGAGGGTGCAGCTTTCCCCTGTTCAAATCTTTATCAATCTGAAGTTCATTTATCTGTTGGCGCAAAGCACCCAAATCCATTTTCTTTGCCATATCGGTGTCTCCTAGCCCTATAAATATGCTCCACCGACTCCCTAAGTAGAGAAGATTATTAGAAACTGGATTGCTATTATAAAATGATGGCGTAGGAATCTGATTACCTTTAGCCCCATCCTTGCCTGTAGCGGCCCTGGAAAAGCCTTTCATGTCAAAGATAAGAAGCAACAGAAGCCTACGCCAAACAGGTATATATATGATAGCACAGAGCGTACCCCCTCAGTCGAAGGGGCACACCTATGCCATGTGTATATACACAGTGGGTAGACGCCCACCGCAGTCTCATTCTGAACATGATTTGAAATTTTCCAGGTTTCTACAGGTCAGAAGAAACGTCAAGCAAACGTCTTCAATTTAAAATAGGCCAAGCCATGGACTTTTACCTAGCCAGCGACTCATCGCCAGCCATCCACAGCAAGACAACTGCAAAAGTACGAAAAAGAATTGGCTTCACAAAATTTTGGGTCTTTTTTCTTGCATATCTCATTTACTTTTCTTATCTTTGCCACCAAATTAATAACAATAACATTAAAAAGGAGGTTATTATGCAAGCAACAAAGAACAATACAAAGGAGGAAACCATCAGAAAGTTTAAACAACTCCTAAAACATAAAGAGGAAATGCTCGAAAGAGCAAAACAATATGATGGCATTGACATTTATGCTAAAACAGAAATCCACTATTAGATGAAATCAAAGCTGATTTCGAAAAGTCGGCAAATGATTTAAAAGAGAAATAGTTTCTTGCAAATCCCAAATAAAATTGGTTATAAAGCAGCATATATTCAAGGCTTTTGCCCTTACAGGGCGCAGGGGGACAACGCCTTAACACCCAGGGTGGTGCCCTGGGCTAGGAGCTTCTGCCCTTTCAGGGCGTGCCGCTGTTTTGCAGTAGCATCACCCCTTCCTCTTCTACATTATTATAAAAAGGACTGCCCTTTTTGCTCTGCCAATCCTTCATCGAATACACTATCGGGTGAATCATCTGATTGATTTGCCATCCCAATTCCCAAAGAGGATAGGTGTAATTATCATGATCCTGCTCATCTATCTTATCCTTGTTCAGAAGCACAAGGATGTCCCAGTCGGAATCTGCTTTAGCATCCCTTCTAGCCCTTGACCCGAAAAGGATAACCTTGGCATCTTTCGGCATAATCGACTCCGCTTTCTTCTGAATCGACTTGAGTACCTCATCTTCAAGATGTTCCCTTGTTATTGTCGTCATAACACTATCATTTTTATTACACCGCAAAAATACGAAAAAGAATTGAAACTAACAAATATTCTGAGAGATATTTGCATTTATTCTTTTCTCTTCACCCAAACCTTATGGCTGCCGCGGCCTAGTGAATCTATCGGCGAAGTCTTGTCATTTGTCAGCTCCTTCAGTTCCATAGAGGCGGAAGTACGGCTCAGGTTGTTGATGGAGGCATAATCACCTAGGGTGAGGACTCCGTTCTTCTCTATCACCTCCAGGGCACGGGCGATGCGCTCTTCCCTGGAATAGAGCTGCTTACGAATCACCTTTACGCCACCCAGATCACGCTCCAGATCACGGTCGGTTTCACGCTTCAAATCCTTAATAAACTCTGGAGACGCCTTGAAGTTGATGTCCTTCACGCCCACCTTGCGGTACGTCATCTTATCATCTGGATTCAGAATTTCCCTAGGCTTCTCATCCTCGAAAGCTAGGGAGAGGGAGAAGGTGCCGAAACCTTCCAGATTCACGTTGTACCCCATGGAGAGCATGTCTGTCAGCATATCAACCACATCAGTCAATACAGCCTCCGTGGTACTTTCCGAAATACCGCGATGGTAGTTCTGCATCATCTTGACGAACTCTTTTCGGGATAGTGTACGGTTGGTCACCATCTTGGGATAAACTCTGCGCTTGCCATCATAGCGCATATCCCCCATTTCCTGCAATTTGTACTTAGCCATATCAGTTTCCTTTCCTACTTTAGTTTATTAGTATTTCTTATTGCAACAGCCTTTACATCCTATAGTATTTATTGTTATACTTAAGAAGAAAAGACCACAAACCTAGGAGAAAAGTATTTAATCCTAGGAGAAATCTCCGTTCATAGACACTGAACCGACATTCAAAGTCTATGAACCGCCGTTCAAAGACACTGAACGGACATTCAATGTTTATGAACGAAGATTTCTACCTTGCAAAGATACAACTTTATCAGATATAAAACAAGACTTTTCCTGAATATCTTTACTTTTCCGGCCATAATTCTTCGTTTTTTGAGCTTATTTCTTTGCGTATCCCAAATAATTGTGTTAACTTTGTAGTCAGATTGCAGGCCAAAGGCCAAAGGATTGCAAGCAAAAGGCTAAAGGATTGCAAGCAAAAGACAAAGAAAAAGACTAAGATTAGACATTCTTATGAGTATGAAGATATTAGCAACCAGCGACTGGCATCTGGGCAACCTGTTTCACGGCAACGACCGTCTGCCGGAACACAAGCATTTCCTGAAATGGCTCCTGGAGCAGATAGCTGGACAAAAACCCGATGCTCTCCTCATAGCAGGAGACATCTTTGATAACGGAAATCCATCGGCAGCGGCACAGACCGTTTATTACGAGTTTCTTGCCGATGCTACACAACTGTGCCCGAACATGCAGGTCATCATTACCGCCGGCAACCACGATTCCGCCAGCCGACTGGAGGCTCCCCGTCCGCTGCTCACCCGATACCACGTGGAAATAAGAGGAAACGTAAGGAAAATCTGGAAGCAGGGAGAAAGCGAGGACGATGATAAAACCGGCGGACATTGGATCTATTCCTTCGATGACCTCATCATCCCCGTAACCAACGAGGAAGGAGAAGAAGTCATCATCCTCGCCGTACCTTTCCTAAGAAGCGATGTGGTGCAGAACGCCAGTTACTCGCAGGGAGTCAACGACTTTCTGAGAGAACTGACGGCTGAGGCTCGACAGAAATACCCGGGCAGGAAGTGCATCATGATGGCACACATGTACGCCAAGGGTTCGGATATCGCCAAAAAGGATGCGAGCGAGAAAATCATCATCGGCGGACAGGAGGAAGTGGACCTGGAAGGATGGAACGACCATCCCGACTATATGACTTGCGGACACATCCACAAACGGCAACATATCTGGAACACCGGCTGGGCAAGATACACGGGAAGTATCCTCCCGATGTCGTTTGCCGAGAAAGACTACACTCACGGCATCGACCTCATCACCATAGAACACGGAGAAGAGGAGGAAGGAAAGGAAACCGGCAAGAGCAAGGAATGGAAAGTAGATTTCCTGGAATACAAGCCTCAGCACGCCCTCCGCATCCTGCCCGAAGATGAGGATGAGCTGACCTTCAAGAAATGGCAGAAGCTCATCAATTCTGAACTCTCAGAGAGAACAGACGGCGAACTGAGCGACCATTTCGACTACGTGATGCTGAAGGTGAAACAGGAGAAACTATCCAGCGATGACATCAAGGAACTGGAGAAACTCGTCAACGAAAAGGATGCCGTGCTCTGCAAAATCCAGCGCATCATCCCACAACTGGACCTCTCCACCATCCAGGGTTCCCAGCACATCACCAGCATAGAAGACATCATCAACCGTCCTCCGCTCGACACGCTGAAGGAAGCCTTCGCCATCAGGCACAACGCTCCGATGAACGAAAGACAGGAGAAAATGTTATCCGATTTATTAACGACATCATCATTATGAAATTCCTACAACTCGAAATACTCAACCTCGCTTCGCTTGACAAACAGGGAGGAGAGGTCATCAACTTTGAAGAAGGTGCCTTAGGCGAGAGTACCATCTTCAGCATCGTAGGTCCGACGGGAAGTGGCAAGTCTACCCTACTCGATGCTATCTGTCTGGCTCTCTACAACCGCGCCCCTCGCTACCCCAGGAAGAAAGGAGACAAGAACCAGAACATCGAGATTTTCGGAGCTGCCGATGCCAGCGAAAGTAACCGTCTGGCTCCTACCGACAGCCGAAACATCCTGACCCGTGGCAAGAAAGAGGGCTACAGCAAACTCACCTTCCTTGCCAACAACGGCAGCATCTACCGCGCAGAATGGCACGTCAGATTCCAGAGAGTGCGCTACGAGAACGCCAAGACTGCGCTTTATAAAATCACGAGAAACGGAGAAGAGATAACAGAGGAAGCTGCCGACTGGAATGAGCTGCCGAACATCATCGGACTCGACTACGACCAGTTTCTCCGTACCGTGCTCATCGCCCAAGGCTCGTTTGCCAACTTCCTGACGGCAAAGGAAAACGAGCGGTACGAACTCCTGGAAAAACTCATCGGATGCGAGGAAACTTATACGAACATCGCTACTGAAATCAAGAAGGCGAAAGACCAGGCGACGGATGCCTACAACCAGATGGCAGCATCGGTGGAAGCCGTAAAACAGAACCTGCTGAACGATGAAGAACTCGCCCAACTGAAGGAGGAAATCGACCGCTTGGAAAAGGCTGAGAAGGAACTCGACAGCCAGTTGCAAGCCATTTCGAAAGACCTGCAATGGTTTGAGGAAAACGACAAGCAAATTAAGCAAATCGCTATCTGCCAGACTGATATGAAGCAAGCAGCAGATGCCATTAAAGAGATGCAAGTCCAGATTCTCCGTCTGCAGTTGCACGATGAAGTACAGCCAGCCGTCAACCTGCTGCAGGAAGTGGAGCGACAGACGCAGAGTATCCAAGAGCAGGAAAAAAACATCCTGAAAGCGGAAGCAAACATCAAAAGTCAAGAGTCTGCCATCAACGAAAGCGAGAAAACTCTCGCCAGTCTGAAGGAAGCAGTCGGCAAGGCACAGGAACAGCTGGAAAAGGCGCTGCCGGTCATCGCTGAAGCAAGGGCGCTGAAAACAAAAATGGAAGCGGCGATGCCGAATCTGAAAGAAAAGAAAGAGGCATTGGAGTTGGCACAGAAAGAGAATCTAACTGCCCAAAGAGATGTGGAGGAAAACGCCCGAAACATCCAAAAATGGGAAGCTGAAACGGAGAAAGCGAACCTTGCTCTCAAAGCGACACAGGAAGAGATTGCCAAGCAGAAACAGGTTCTGCACGAAGCGACGCAAGCCGCTGAACAGGCTTGGGAGACGGAAAGAAATAAGACTGTCGGACAGAACATAGAGGAACTGCAGAACAGCAAGACTGTAGCCGACAGGAAACTACAGGATGTCCAGCAAGCCATCAAGGTTGTGGCTCATCTTGATACTGCCACAACAGAAAAGCAGAAGAATGAGGAGCGGATTCAGCTCTTGGGCAAAAGAAATGCGAAGATAGATGAAGCGCTGGGCAAGTTGACCATTGAGGCTCTGACCCAAGAGACCCTGACGCTGAGAAATGCCTATACCCTCATGGTGAGCGAGAAATGGGAGATTCATCGTGCCAACCTGACCGAAGGCAAACCTTGTCCGCTCTGTGGCAGCACGACCCATCCTTATCATACCGACAACAGACAGTTTGAGGAAGCCACCACGGAACTCTCGCAACTTCTGAAAGTCAAGGAAGATCTGTTGAAACAGCAGCAGAAAGAGGAGAAGGATCTTTCCGGCGAGAGAAAACAGAACGACGGCGAAGTACAGACGCTCCAGAAACAACAGGAAAAGCTGTCGGGAGAAATAGCAACTTACGAAGAGGATTGGAAGGCGCTCATCGCCCAGTATCCAAAGATTCCGAAGGCAGAGGCAGAACTGAAATCGCTCTTGCCTATCTATGAAAACAAGGCGAAAGATGCGAGCAGCAAACTGAGCCTCTTTAACAAGATTCAGAAAGAGATAGAACGGCTGACCCAACTCAAGGATAAGGCTGTAAAGGATGAAGCTGCGTATGAAAGCAAGGCTTCTACTATACAGAACAAAGCCCAAGAAAATACTTCAACCTGCGCAACAAAACTAGCTGAGCAAAAAGCACTTACAACCAACCTCATCTCACAGCAAAAGAGCAAGGAGGAGGCTTACGGGAAAGCCCTTCAGGCATGGAATAGCGCCAAGAAGGAAATGGAGGAATGGCAGGAGAAATATAAGCAAATTCTGAATGGCGAAGAACCAGACGCGGCTGAACAAAGACTGACAGCAGCAAAGGATGAGGCAACGAAAGCAGCTGATACTCAGAACGAGAATATTAACAAACTGAAGGCTGAACTCGCCAACAGTAAAGGTTCGCATCAAACCATGCAGTCTCAGAACAAAACGATGAAAGAGAATCTGCAAGAGAAGGAAAAGGAACTCGACCTTTGGATTGAGGAATATAACAAGCAGCTTGAAGAAAAGAGCATCGAAGGAAAAGACTCCGAAGAGGAAGGCATCGAGGAAAGAAGTATCGAGCCAAGCCTTATCGACCGAAATATCATCCGAGAGATGCTTCACTCTGCCGAAGACTGGAACGCTATCCGACGGGAAAAGGACGAAAAAGAGAAGGCTGTAGCCTCAACAACTGCTCTTTACCAGAGTGCAGAAAAGGCGCATCAGCAGCATTTGGAACATCAGCCTGCCCAAACCCGTGATGCTCTCCTAGCCATTCAGCAGGAGTATCAGGAAAGAAGCCAGCGCAACGAACTGATTGCTGCCAACGCCAGGCTGCAGAACCATCAGGAAGCCGTGAAGCAGTTGGGTGACAAGGCTGAGGCTCTGAAGCTCGTAACGCAGGAAAAGGACGACTGGACAGCCATTACGGATGCTATCGGAGCAGACGGAAAGACGCTGCGCAAGATAGCCCAATGCTATACGCTCAGTTTCCTGATAGCGCACGCCAACCAGGAAATCAGAAAGTTCAACAGCCGTTACGAACTGCAGCAGGTAAAGCATTCGCTTGGCATCCGAGTCATCGACCACGACCGTGCCGACGATATCCGAGACACCACCTCCCTATCAGGTGGCGAAACCTTCATCGTGAGTCTGGGTCTCGCCTTGGGCTTGTCGGCGTTATCCTCCCGCAACATCTCCTTCGAGAACCTGTTCATCGATGAAGGCTTCGGAACCCTCGACCCCGATACCCTAGCCACCGTCATCGACTCCCTCGCCATGCTGCAAAGTTCGCAAGGCAAGAAAGTGGGCGTCATCAGTCATACCGACACGATGAGCGAGCGCATCACCACCCAGATAAGGATTATCAAGAATGGCAACTCCGGCAGCAGCCATATCGAGATCTATCCTTAACCCATCGCAATTACACCTTAAATTATATAGTAATAAAACAAAAGAAAGGGTGTGCCATAAGTCCATGACACACCCTTTCTTTTGTTTCCATTGAATATTAAACCCTGTTTCCCTCTTTTGGGAAAACCACGGTTGGCTTAAAGGTCTTCGCCTCCTCAAAGTCCATCAGGGCATAAGCAATGATGATGACGGTATCGCCCACCTGCACCTTGCGGGCTGCAGCACCGTTCAGGCAGATACAACCGCTGCCACGCTCACCCTTGATAATATAGGTCTCCAAGCGCTCACCATTGTTGTTGTCTACAATCTGAACCTTCTCGCCTGCTATCAGATTAGCAGCGTCCATCAAGTCCTCATCGATGGTGATGCTACCCATATAATTCAGGTTAGCCTCAGTTACGGTCACACAATGGAGCTTACTCTTCAATACTTCTATCTGCATTGTTCTGTTATTACTTGATCTGTTACGGATTAAACTTAATAAAGAATATCTATCGAGGAATTATCCCTTATACTTGATATGGTCGATGAGACGGATAGGAGTCTTACCGCAATAAACGGTGATGCAACCTACCACGTATGCACTATCCTCCCATGAAGAAACATCCTGCAGGCTGTCGCCATCCACAATCTGGAAATACTCTACCTCCAGACCCTCTACAGCATTGATGTCGGCAACCACCTTATCGTGAGTTTCCTGTACGGTATGAGTCTTGGCATACTCCACACTCTCCTTCAGGGCCTTATAGATGTTTGGCGCAATGGCACGCTCATCAGGAGCCAGCAAAGTATTACGGCTGCTCTTAGCCAAACCATCCTCATCACGGACAATAGGACACTCCACAATCTGCACATCGCTGTTGATGTACTTCACGAGCTGCTTGATGACAGCAATCTGCTGCCAATCCTTCTCACCGAAATAAGCACGAGTTGGTCGAACGATATAGAAAAGACGGCTCACTACCTGACATACACCATTGAAATGACCCGGGCGCTTGGCACCCTCCATCACGGTAGAAACAGGTGGAAACTCAAAGTGGCGTGTATCTGGTGTAGGATACATCTCCTTCACCGATGGTGCAAACACATAGTCAGCACCACAAGCCTCCAAGAGCTTGCAGTCAGCATCGAGGGTACGAGGATAGCGATCCAAGTCACCCTGATCATTAAACTGTGTAGGATTCAGGAACACAGAAACTACAGTCACGCCATTTTCCTTCACACTGCGCTTAACAAGAGAGGCGTGACCCTCATGCAGCGCACCCATAGTTGGCACAAGGCCGATTTCCTTTCCCTCCTTACGACACATGAAGAGTTCGTTCTGGAGGTCAACAATCTTATTGAATACTTTCATCGTCATAATCTGTTTTCGGGTGCAAAATAACAACTTTTTTCTCAAATGAGAAAGAAAAAACCTAAAAATATGCGAATTATTGCCGAAAATAATGAATTTCGGAGAAAAAATGCCCCTATTTGAAGTTTTTTTTGTACCTTTGCACGTAATTCGTAAGAATAAAATTTAAATTTTATGGCAAAAAAAGTATTATTTATCAATCAGGAGATCGACCCATACGTAGCCGAGTCTCACATGTCAATCATGGGACGCGAACTGCCTCAGAAGATGCAGGAAGCAGGTTTTGAGATCCGCACCTTCATGCCTAAGTGGGGCACCATCAACGAGCGTCGCGGACAATTGCACGAGGTCATTCGCCTGTCTGGTATGAACCTTATCATAGATGATACAGACCATCCGCTGATCATCAAGGTTGCATCTATACCAACAACACGACAGCAGATTTATTTCATCGATAATGACGACTATTTCAAGAGCCGCCAGATGGGCACCGATGAAAACGGAAAGGAATATGCCGACAACGGAGAAAGAGCTATCTTCTTTGCACGTGGTGTATTGGAAACCGTAAAGAAGCTCCGCTGGCAGCCTGATGTAATCGTCTGCCAGGGTTGGGCTAGCGCAGTAGTGCCATTCTATGTAAAGACAGCCTACAGCGAAGAGCCTTCATTTGCAGAATCAAAGGTGATTACCGCTCTCTATACCAACGAACTCAAGGGTGAACTGGGTACCAACTTCAAACGTTGCGTTGCCTTCCGCGATGCCAAGTCTGAACTGCTCGACGGCTATCAGGACGACTTCAACTTCATTGAACTCGGCAAACTCGCCATCGACTATAGCGACGGTGTGGTAGAAGGTGAAGAAGAAGCTAACCAGATTCTCTTTGATTATGCGAAGGAGAAGAACAAGCCTGTACTGGCTTATCCGGGAGAAGATATCCAGGAGCCATACGCAGACTTCATCAACAAGGTTTGTCCTGACGCAGAATAAAATTCCGACAACAGAGACACATACATACAAGGATAATGAAAATTTTAAGACTCTTAACAGTATTAGTAATAGCAGCGCTTACTTTCGCTGCATGTGATGATACCACCGAGGGAATCGGTGGTAGCATCACTAATAAGATAGACAACATTAACATTTCTAACTCAGCGTTCAATGTTACCACAAAGTCTATAGTAGCAGGTGCCGTATTGAGCCGCAACAACACGGGGCTCATCGGAAAGATGAAAGACCCGGAAACCGGCAACTATGTAAAGGGTGACTACATGACCCAGTTGAGCGTATTGCCAACTTTCTCTGTAGATACACTCGATTACATCAAACAGGCAAATAATGGTTCTATCGAAGCTGACTCATGCTACCTCCTGGTTTCTTACAACGCCAGCTACGGTGACACCATCGCCCCTATGAAGGTGACAGCCTATGAGATGACCAAGCCGATGTCAGAGAATCAGGAGTATTACTCTGATTATGATGCCTTCAAGGCAGAGGCAGGCTGGGTAAGCGAAAACAACCAGCATTGGAGCAGTAATTATAACTTGAGCAATACATCAGACGTCAAGAACTTCAAGATTTACTTGAATAAGGAGTACAAGAAAGGTGGTAAGACATACAAGAACTATGGTTCTTACATCATGCAAACATACGCTGAACATCCTGAGTACTTCAAGACCAACTACAAGTTCCTGCACAACGTCTGCCCTGGCTTCTATATCAAGAACGTAGGCGGTACGGGTAACATGGCTAAGATCTGGAATACAGAGCTTATCTTCTACTGGACCCGTCACAAGACCATCAATAAAGACAGTACTGCTGTAGGAATCGGATACAACCGTTTTGATGGTACAGAAGAGGTATTGCAGCTCAACAAGATTGAGAACGATACCGAGAACTTGAAGAAGTTGGCAAGTAAGGATCAGGAGAAATGTACTTATCTCAAGTCACCGGCAGGTATCTTCACCGAGGTTACCCTCCCTATCGAAGATATCATGAAAGGTCATGAGAAGGATACGCTCAACACAGCTACCATCTCTTTCCCACGACTCAACAATGAAAACGAAGACAACCCATACAACTTTGCTACACCAAGCACCATCCTGATGGTTCAGAAAGACAGTTTGCAGTCGTTCTTCGAAAAGAGCAAGTTGGCAGATAGCCGTACTTCTTATACCACAAGCTACAGCAGTACCGGCACCTACAAGAATGCCTATACATTCCAGAATATCGCCAACCTGGTTTCTGCCATGTATAAGAACAAAGGCAAGGGTGAAAACTGGGATAAAGTAGTACTGGTTCCTGTAAACGTCATCACAACCACACAGGGCTATACTACCGTCATCTCCAAGATTAATCACGATATGTCACTCGCTTCTACCCGACTCATCGTGGGTACGGATGATCCTAACAAGGATTATACCACAGACGAGAAGACTGGTAAGAAGGTGGCATCTGGTCCGATCCGAATCAAGGTGATTTACAGTAAGTTTAAAGAAGAATAAGCATTCATAACGCAAAGTAAAAAAGGAAACGAAACATGGCAGATAATTTTTTGGAGCGTCATCGCGAAGAATACGAGATACGCAAGGCTGCATGGCTCAAGAAGAAGAAACTATTCATGAAGTCAGGCAAGAAACAGAAGCCCCAGACACAGATGCCACGTCCTGAAGACGAAGCGTTATAAACACGAAAATATTCAGAATCCTGAGAAAGAGGGTGTATCATAAAGCATTTGAATGTTTATGATACACCCTCTTAACTTTGCCGGTTAATCCTTAAAAACCGCCGCATAAGTACAATAAAAGCCACTTAACACAAAATAAAGCAAAATTAATTTGGAGTTTACCCATTTTTTTATATCTTTGCATTGTAAATTAAAAGTATTTAATATTAAACAGACAAAAAGCAATAAAATAAAAATAATCAAGATATTAGTAGAGATACTGGTCTATGGGTTTAACTTTTCTAAGAACTTGCATTTAAGGATACAAGATATTTGCAGGAAACAAGTTACTTGCAATATATGAGATACTTGGTTTATGTTTATAGATAATGGAGAAATTACTCTCATAAAGAATTTGTTTTTAAGTTTAAACAAAAATGCTAAAGTTAGATGTTAGTAATATAAGTCCCCGTAGTGACCGTGAGGCTACTGCGGGGACGCTTTTTCAATTTATAGTATATAGAAACAAAAAGGGCAAGACCAGAGATGGTCTTGCCCAATCTATTTTTATAACTCTTTATCTATATTATAAGATTCTACCTGTAAGAGAGAACTTCAAAACAGGATAAACCTTCAAGTCTTTTACAAACTTAGAGAGATCATCCTCGCCAGCATCTTCCAATGCCTTATTGATATCTATCTCGTTACCATTCTGGTAAACCTTGAGCTTGCCCATGAACTGGCAACCCAACTCAAAGCGGCAACCGATACGGTTCTTAGGAACCAGACGGCCGAAACCTAAACCGAGGTATGGACGAACATTCTTGCAACGGATATCACCCTGAAGGTTATAATTCTCATCGAGCTCCAAGTTGTAACCACCCAAGTTGGCTGATATAGCCTTACGGAACTGTTGCTCCAAAGTTTGATTATTTTTCAAGTATTTATTAGAGAAATCACGAAGTTCATCACAAGAACCGGTAACCTCAGCTATCTTCTCACCACCAATAGACAAACCAGCTGCGATAAAGAACTTGCTGCCACCACCGAATGGATACAGATTAGCCTTTACATTAAAGGTGGTACGGTCGAATGCCCCTTCTGCATGAATGGTTGCACTGGTTGGGTACTGAAAATCAGGTACTTGAGGCAAAGAGCTGGTTTTAACATCTACATCCAAATCACCAGACAGTTTGAAAGATGGCATGATGTTCACACCTGCTTCTACCTCAAGGAAGTTAGTAACAGGAGCAGCCACACCAACACTAATACCCTCGGTACCTGCACCCACGTTAAGACCTACATGGTTAAAGATCCCGCGCTTGTAATCGCTCTGTGCCATTACACTTCCTACACCAGCAAGCAGAATTACTGCCATCATCATTAATTTCTTCATAATCGTTCTGTTTATAAGTTAAATATTAAACGCTTTTTTGCATATCGTTCGTAAATATGCTACAAATATAAACAAAAGTTACAAGAAGAACAAATAATTATACAAAAAAATTAAGACTCTTTAATACTTTAGCATACTAAAGAGCCCTAATATATTATTAAAAACGCAAAATCAGACTACTGAACTTAATCTACTACCGTAAACTTGGCATATTTCAGCAGAAGCTGTTTGGTGCCAGAATGAACGAACTCAACCGTAGCCTTCGTATTCTCACCAGTACCTTCAATCTTCAACACCGTTCCCCGTCCAAAACGCTGATGTTCTATCTTCATTCCCTCCTGCAAACCGCAAGAAGAACTGCCAGCAGATGAAGCTGCAGAAGAAGAAACTGATGCTACAGAAGATCCAGTACCGCGAGAAGCAGGATGAGAAGAATGCGTCTCCATATAACGCTTAGCTGCATTCAGCGCTCTAACAGACTTGAAATTGCCTTCAGAGAGAGATGAGCGTCCGGAAACAGACGAGCGTCCGGAAGTACGTGAAGTCTCCGGCTCATCATCAAAGAGAGAAGGCTTAGGATCTGCCACAAACTGCGATGCTACCGGTTTGGAATTCTGATACCTGCTACTGTATCTAGGCTGCTCAGCATCCTCCCACGGTCTGCGAGGACGTTGCGCTCTCGCCCACTCCGGCTGGTCAGACATAGAGCCAAACAAGCTTCCACCAGCCTCATCCAGGCTATCAATCAACTTGCCGTCAATCTCATCGATAAACCGACTCGGATTATCAAACTCCATCTTGCCATATCGCCAGCGGTTCTTGGCGTTCGTCAAGATACAATGTTTCTCAGCTCGCGTAATGGCTACGTAAAGCAATCTCCGTTCCTCCTCCAGTTCTCTGAGCGAAGCAGCAGAAAGCGGACTCGGGAAGATATTCTCTTCCAAACCAACCACGAAAACCGTAGGAAACTCCAGACCCTTGGCAGCATGAACCGTCATCAGAGATACACGAGGTTCATCCTTATCACCATCGCTGTCAGCATCGGTAAGCAGCGCCACATCCTGCAGATAATCCTGCAGGAAGAGTTCATCAAACCTACCCTCTTCACGGCGTTCCTCCACAAAAGCCGACATACCGCTCAAGAATTCCTCCAGGTTCTCCTGACGTGCCAGATCATCGGCATCCTTGCCCGACATGATATCCTGACTGATACCACTCTCCTTGATAATGGCATCACCCAATTCATAGACATCCGTAGTTTGAGCCCGTTCGATAAACGAAGAAATCAGCAATCTGAAGGTTTCCAGCTTGTTCATCGTACCCTTGTTAACCGCCAGTCCATACTGCTCAGGGGTACCGATTACCGCCCAGAAACTCACCTGGTTCTGATGGGCACAGTCAGCAATCTTCAGCACCGTAGTAGCCCCTATTCCTCGTGCCGGATAGTTGATGATACGCTTGATAGCCTCTTCATCATCCGGATTCGCCACCAGACGGAAATAGGCTATGATGTCCTTGATTTCCTTGCGCTGGTAGAAACTCAGTCCGCCATAGATGCGATAAGGAATACCCTGCTTTCTGAACTCCTCCTCGAAGCTGCGGCTCTGGGCATTGGTGCGGTAGAGAATGGCAAAATCACTATACTGGCATCCATCCTCGCGCCGGATACGCTTCACGTCCTTCGCCACAATCGCCGCCTCTTCCTTGTCGCTGTAAGCAGGCTTATACTGAATCTTCTCACCCTTCGCATTCTCGCTGAACACATCCTTAGGAATCTGGTTGCGGTTATGCTTGATCAGACTGTTAGCCGCCTCAACGATGGTCTGGGTAGAGCGGTAGTTCTGTTCCAGTTTGAAGAGACGCGTGCCCTGAAACTGGCGCTGATAGTTGAGAATATTATCGATATTGGCACCACGGAAACTATAGATACTCTGCGAGTCATCACCCACGGCACAAACACGCTGCTTCTCCTGACAGAGTTGCATGACGATAGACATCTGAACGTGATTGGTATCCTGATACTCATCCACCAGGACATAATCGAAGCGGGCGGCATATTTGTGGCGAATATCCTCATGCTCCCTGAAGAGCTGATAGGTAAGCGTCAGCAAATCATCGAAATCCATGGCATTGGCCTGCTTGCAACGCTGCACGTAAGCCACGAAAATCTTACCAACCTCAGGCATCTGCGCACGCTTGTTCTGCTCGAAGATAGCCGCATCGCTCTCATAAGCCGCAGCACTCATCAAGTTGTTCTTCGCCATCGAAATCTTGGCATGAACGGCAGCAGGCTTATACTTCTTATCATCCAGCTCCATCTCCTTCACTATCGCCTTGATCAGCGAGCGCGAGTCACTTTCGTCATAAATGGTAAAGTTGTTGTTGAAGCCGATATGCTCAGCCTCCGCTCTCAGGATTCGGGAGAAGATGCTGTGGAAGGTACCCATATAGAGATGCTGGGCAAGATCATTTCCCACCAGTTTTCCGATACGTTCCTTCATCTCCCTTGCCGCCTTGTTGGTAAAGGTGAGCGCCATGATGCTCCAGGGTTTCATGCCCTGGCTCAGGAGATAAGCTATCTTATAAGTAAGCACACGCGTTTTACCCGAACCTGCACCGGCTATCACCAGCGAAGGTCCGTCAATATATTCTACCGCAGCACGCTGCGCTTCGTTCAAGTCGTTCAGTAAATCCATTAATCAATATTTACCAGATTTTTCACTCTTCATTCTTCACTTCCCCCTATATCCTCCCACAGCCGTGCCCGGGTCGAAATCTTCGCCCTCACGAGGGAAGGTTGGGATAAATCTCATCTGATGTTCTATCTGTCGCTGGCGCTTCTTCATATAAGCGCTAGGATGCAGCGAACTGAATTTGCGCGGATTAGGAAGTGTAGCTGCTATCAGCGCACACTCGCCACGAAACAGATCTTTCGCTTTCTTGTCGAAATGATATTCTGCAACCGCATCCACACCATAGATACCCGGTCCCATCTCAATGCTGTTGAGATAAACCTCCATGATGCGCTGCTTGCTCCACATCATTTCGATGAGGAAGGTAAAGTAGACCTCAAATCCCTTGCGGGTCCATGAACGGCCAGGCCACAGGAAGACATTCTTAGCAGTCTGCTGACTGATGGTACTGGCTCCATGCACCTTTCCGCCACGTGCATTATTCTTCGCCGCACTCTCGATGGCATTGAAGTCGAAACCGTGATGCTTCAGGAATCTCGCATCTTCGCTCGCCATCACCGCCACAGGCATGTGAGGCGAAATCCTATCCATCGAAACCCAATGATGATGCAGGGTAATACTCTCGCCATCAGCTACTTGCTGGAAGCATCGGATAAACATCAGAGGAGTGACATATACAGGAATGAACCTATATGCCACTACAGCAAGAATGGTGGTACTGAAAAACAGCACCACCACCCATTTTACTATATTCTTGATTTTCTTCAAAATCATCTATTTGCTTTTTCCCTTCCAGGATCATGAAAGTTATTACTTCAATGTACCGTTGTTGGCTGCGTTAAT
>UMKM01041139.1_pt1 | contig 20650 bp, 20 predicted proteins | sample 1966331 | NCBI WGS metagenome assembly UMKM01 (sample SAMEA4836176, study PRJEB28245) | human gut metagenome | biome: gut microbiome; material: fecal sample | place: Denmark | collected 2008 | reverse complement strand
CAGCCAATAGCGGTTTTCGGCGTTCTGCCGCAGCTGTCCATTGACACGCTCCTTTGAAAAGCCCATACTACTCAGCCGCACGGCTCGCTCCCAGTGCTTTGCCTTGACCGAAAAGCGTACAGGGTCAAGGGTATACCCGAGCGCATAAAGCTGATTTTCAAATTCTCTTGGGCTGGTCGTAAAGGACAGGCAGTATTCCACATCCTCACGCAGATAGTCCCGATGTGTTTTTCTGCCTGCTTTATGCACCCAATATTCCTTTTTCTTGCTCTTGCTGTAAAATTCGCTGTTTTCCAAAACGGACAGGCCGTGTTCCCGGCAGATTTGGTCAGATACCTTCCGCAGCTCCTTGTGGTCGCCGATTTTGTTTTTGAACTTTGCACCGTCCTTGAAGGACACGGGATTCACAACAAAGTGGCAATGCACATTGTCGGTGTTCAGGTGGACGGTGACAAGCACCTGATACCGGTCGCCCCACATCCTTCTTGCGGTTTCCTTGCCAATGGCGAACGCCTGCTCCGGCGTGACCTCACCCTCACGGAAGCTTTGAATGCCGTGGTAGCCGACGACCTTTCCACGCAGACCGAATCGCCGCTGCACGGCGATCATCTCGGCGTAGGCGTTCTGTGCTGAGCAGTTGATTCCACCCACGAACATTTTGCGGTCGGTCTTATCATCGTTCCCCGCATAGCACAGGGCGGCGTATAGATCCTCGTCCAGATATTCCGGGGCGGTGGTCTTGTCGGGATTGTCGGCGTAGTCCAGCGTGGCTTTCAGATTTTTGAACACAGGCCAAAAGCCTGTTACCGCCATACCGCATTACCCCTTTCCCGGCAGCAGGAATTCTGCTGTGATTTGCTTCAGCACCGTATAAATTCCCTCGTCAAGTTCCGGTGAACTCGCTTTATCCGCAAGCTTGCCCAGCTTTTCAAGGCACGCAAAAAGAACGTCAGGCGGAACCGTTCTCGGTTCGTACCTCAACGCTCTTTGCTTCACATATTCGGTTGTTGAAAGCCCGCATTTTCGGGCTTTGGACTGGATTTTCTCTTTTTCCTTTACCGTTACGCGGACGGCAATGCGCATATCTTTCCCCATACATATCTCTCCTTTCGGGGGATTGGGGGCTACGCCCCCAAAGAGTCAGCCGATTTCGGTTGTGATTGGGACTTTTGTGGCACACAAAGTCCCTGCTTGTTATACTGTGAGACGCACCCCATAGGCCATAAAGAAAAGCGGCTGACGGATACTGAAAACCGCATTCTTGCCCATTGAGGGTATATCTTGTTCCCGAGCCAAAATGGCTCTGCTTCTGCTGCAAATACCGCGATCTGAGCCACATCTCGGCATTTTGGCTCAGCCGAACATTTCAAGGTCATCCAGCACGCTCTTTTCGTTTTCAGCTTGCTGCTCCTCGGTCAGTTCGAGTTGTACCTGCTCAAAAACAGGAGGTGCCGCAGCAAACGACACCTCCTGTAATTCCTCCCGTATGACCTGCCGAATATCATCCAGCAAAACCCCATTTGTGGATGTCTGCCGCTGCATTTCGTTTAAGATCGCCGTTACCATAAAAGCGTTGCGGGATTTATCCAGCGACTGTAAATACTGTGCGGCGTTCGCCTCTTTTGGCTTGTCCAAATCGAACCGCACATTGATCCGATATTTGCTCATCCCTTCGCCTCAGCTTTCATCTGTGCCTCTGCCAGATACTCATATCCCTTTGCGGCGGCGCAGATGTCCTCAACGAATTTTACACGGTCGGCACTGAACTTATAAAAGTTCTTTACAAGGCAGCCGCCTCCACCGGTCACATACAAGGTCATTGTATTCTCATCATAGCCGTGCTCACGAAGTCTGCGGAAGATGTCCCGCACATACTCGGCGGCGACGCCCTTGATGATTTTCAGGTCGGCAGGCGCAATATTTGCCGTACCGGTGATCAGCACCTCGTCGATGATGGCGTCGTTGATCTCCCGCTGCGTTTTCTGCATAAACGCCTCACGAACGGCAAGGGTACACTGGTAAGTCCCGAATTTCTCGGTGAACATTTTGCCCTGCTGCGGCTTGCCGTTGATCATATACAGGGTATTCATCGTGCCGTTGCCGATGTCAGCAATCAGGTTGACACCTTTCAGTGTGGTTGCAAAGCTGGCAATGGCGGCGTAGCCCTGCGGATAAATGCGCACATCGTCGATATAGAGGTGGTAGTCCGCCTTTTTGTAGGAGAACTCCACCTCGGCATTTTTCATCAGATATTCCTTGAAGTCCGCCTTTTGTCCGCTTGTCCAAGTCAGGGGCAGACCAGCGGCAATCACAATGTGCGCCTCGGTAAGATTTTCGGCTTTCAGCTCCTTGGCGATGGCCGCAAGGGTCAGCACATAGTAATCCTCATCCTTGATCTTGTCTGGTGCAAATTCCTTGTGCCCCTCGCCGATGAGATAATACCTGCCGCCGTAGACCAGCATATCCGCCGTGAACAGCGGCTCGTGGTCATAGGCGGTGATGCCGGTAGGAAAGCAGCAATTGGCCGTTTTCATATTCCCGTACCCGTGGTCGATGCCGATGATTTTTGTGTTGTGGATCGTTTTCATTTCCTTATCCTCCTCATTTATTCTGATCTCTGATTTGTGCGTATAACTCACTATCGGACGGCAACACCGCCCGGCGGAAATAGTTGCAGTAGATGCCGCTCCGGCTGATGATCTGCACACAGCGATGCGGCTCTCCGTCATCCAGCAGGATGCAGTTGCCGTGGTCATAGCAGCAGTATCGCCGGCGCACCAGTTCGTTGACCCGCCCTCGCTGGGACGGGTATATTCTCCATTTCATAATCTCCACCTCCGTTTGGGCATAAAAATAACACCTACCGATTTTTAGTAGGTGTTATCCGATGATTTTGCCGCTCTCAAAGCCGTAGTCCACGCCGGTATAGGTTTCATAGGCCTGTCCGATTTTTCGGATGCGCTTAAGAACGCCGCTGTGATTTTTGTAGCCCAGCTTTTCGGCAATCTCCTCCAGCGTGTCGCTCGCTCATACGCAGTTCAAGGATCTGCATATCCTTTTCACTGAGCGTGGCCTTGAACTGATCCACCAGTGCCTGTGCTACCACTGTTTCCTCCACATTCTGCGACGGGTCAGGCTCCTCGTATTCCTGTCCGCCGTGGGCGTCGGCATATGCCTCCTGAAATTCCTCCAGTGAGATCATCGGGTGCCTGGTGCGGGTGTGGTAACATTGGCGGATGAAGTCCGTTTTCTGGTTACTCTTTCGGAAGTCAAAGTCCTCAAAGCAGGGGTACTCCCGCGCCACTTGGATGATTTCGTCCATCCGGTGCTTTTTCATCACATTGGGCACGATGTAGCGCAGATAGATGTCGATCTGCCATTCCGGCACATACCCCAATTCCGAATGGCAACCTTTGAATAATTCGCCGGCGGACGCCAAGATGCCTTTGTCCATCAGCTCTTGGATCCAGTAGTCTGGGCAGTGGGCAAACCGCCACGCCGGGTCGTAGCCGGAGTAAATTTCCATATACTCGCCGAAGCCCATATACGGCCAAACCATAAAGGCGGTGGCATCTATGATGAGCAGCCGGAACAGATCGCTCTCCACGAACTCGCAGGCGGCCCGGTTGCGGAACAGTTCCTGAGGGTTCCGTGGGATGGCGTTCAGCTCCGCCCCACAGCGGGACAGGATGCTTTTCGGGATGAAGTAGTAGAACGGGATGTACTCTGCGTTGCGGAACGGCGTAGGCGGGCCGTCCTTTCTGGTCAGCATAATTGGCATTTTTATCGTCTCCTTTCCAGAGGGCCAGCACCCTCTATTTTTTAACGGCATAAGCAAACGCCGATTGTTCCTGCTTTTCAAAAATAATTTTAGCATAGTTGCTGTCCAATAAATATCCCTACAAGCGCAGAAAACAAAAAGCCCCGGTGCGGATCAGAAAAACTGAAACGCACCGGGGCTGAAGGAAAATCCATAGATTCGATTCCTGTCACCGTTTTTCTTACAATAAACGGTGACAATTTTGTTTTCATACTTTTCGGGTAGAATAAGATGAATCCGAAAAGTTCTTGTACTGACTTTTACGCATGCTGCTGAGGACGCGTAAGGAGATAGTCTGATACCCCGCAGGGATTTTGAAGGTGAGCAACTTATCTGCTAAGATGGCACACCACGAAAACGTCGAGATGTTCCCCCGTTTTGGCTTTTTTGAAATGAATAACACGGGTGAAGGTTATGTCTTCTATATTTATTAGGCTCTAAAAAACCGTTCAACCTCAAAAGCCCTTTGATGAAACTCCTAGTTAGGATTTAAGTTAGACATATTAATATAAATCACAGCATCATTGAGGTGTTTTTCAATCTCCAGTCATTCCGCCGTTTTGAAGCAGCCCCACTGACGAACTGCATTTTTACGGTCTCCGCAATATAAAATGTCCAGCCTCGGACCGCTCCAATAAGGCTTTGGATTTTATTCCGGCGTAATCAAGCATTGTTTTGGAAACCCTTACCGCAGTGTCCCCGCAGTTGTAGCAGGGTGCGGAAAAGGTCAAAAATGGTCTGAGCAGTTTGGCATTCTCGGGCGGGAGCGTCTTAATTCGTTCCAAAAACGAATCCCATTTATCTTCGCCATAAAGCATAAGCGTGTGGTCTCGCCCGAGAGCCAAAACCATTCCCTCCGAAAACAGCCCTTTAGGAACTTCCACGTAGAAAACCGCATTACCGTTATCGATCGGAAAAAACGATAGCCAAATCTTCTCCATATAGCAACCTCCTTGACTTCAAGAATCATGTGGCAGGACTGCATGTCAGAGCAAGCACATAGCGAAACCATAGAATCCCGCTCATACTTGCTCAGCCAGGAAGCAGTTTAGAAGCATCAGATTGCGTTCGTTCAAGCCCTCCATGTCACCGGGACGTAAAGTCGAAGAAAGAATGACCTTTCCGTTACGAGCTGCCACTTCAGTGATAATACTGAAAAGAATATCCGTATTGTGGGGGTCAATCATTAAATAATCATCGACATTCTCGATAATCAGGAGCGAATACTCTGTAATTGCATTCTCACTCTGAAGTAACTGCGGGAGTTCGTCTGCCGATATGTGGAAGCATTGTCCTTCCTCGCGCTTCCTGAAGATATCCTCCGCCTTTTGAATAAGCCCTTTTCGATTTTCCGAAGCACCAAAGAGAAATACAAATTGGAAGGAGTCTTCCCAGTCCGAAACCATCTTTTCAACTATCCGATCAACATGCTGTACCTGTTCAGCCTCTGCGGCCTTCTCTTTTTGCCCCTCACGTGAGAAAATTTTCCCCTCCGCAAACAGGCCGCAGGCGGAGGCCAAAAGCACGAGGGGATATCGAAGCACAGCCATCCCTGCACAGTTTTTAAGGTCAGCAAGAAGTATCTTGAAATAGAGGTGTTCGTCTTTGAGCCAGATATCGGACAGCATGTAGCGCCAGAGATTATTGAGCAAAATCACACACGCGGTGTACAAAAAAGCCATGACGATTATTTCGGCCAGCGAAACCTTTTTCACATTAACACACCTGCTGTAAAGAATGGCGGAAAACAGCAGTGCAAGGGTGAGATAACACCCGATTTTTTCTGCAAAGGTTGATACATAATTCACATATGCATCGGTAAATGCGACCAAGAAAGCCTCGCCAAAGATGACGACCATTTGAATTATCACAAAGACTGCAAACGCTTTTTCGCTACGCTTTGCTTTCCCCCTGCTATAAGAGGCCTCAGCGTACTCTGTCGCTGTCAAATGTTGGCGAAAGCGATAACAAGCAACAGGTTTATCCTTCATCCCACTGACCGGATGTATTTCCGCTGCAAACTCCAAGGCTAATGGTCTTTCCTCCTTCGTGAGCTTTCCTGGAGCGACAAGTGCTTCTGCAAGCGTGAGCAGCTGCGCCGCACTAAATCCCTCTGTTCTATCCGGAACAACTATGCTGGGCAGAAAAAGAATGTACTCAATGAAACGCTTTCTTTCCTCTTTCACCGTCTTATAATCCTCGATGTAATTCCGGTGGCACGCTTTCACCTTCTCTAAAAAGGCAAGATGTGCGTTTCCTTCTTTTTTAGGCACGAGTATGTAGGGATTCTCGATAAATGATTCCGGGAAAGCAATGCCTCTGAAAAGCAAATTTCGCCGATCCCATACATACCAAGCAAGACAGAGCACTGAGGCAATCGGTATAATAATCAGAATTTTGAGCGCCCAGCTGATAATCTCTATAACCATGTTGTTTCCTCCTTTTTGGCGATGATCTATCTTTACCATCGATTGGCAAGTATAGCATAACATTTTCACTCTCTTTTTTATTTCCGAACTTAACAATGAGTATTCTATCAGATATGCTTAAAAAACACCACAGAATAATTATGATACACTAAGATCATCAGGAAGTAAACCTTCCAAAATAATTTAAGGAGGAAACATTTCGTGCAAATTTCTTACATGAAGCCTATCTATCAGGGCGGCAACCAGAAGGGCGGAACTTACTCCGGCGGAGCGCCGACCACTACTGACGGCGGTAAGGGAGCCGGTAGCGGCAAGGGAAAGTAAAGAAGTCAAGGGGGGATGCCGACGATTGCCGGCATCCCCGCATTTACTTTGTGAACAATGTGGGGATGCCTTGCTGATAAGCAAACTCGATGACGGCTTTTGCTGCCATTGGCGCGACAATTTCAAAGGCAAAATCACCCCAATCAGCGGAAGGCTCATCTGCAAAACAGGATACGGCACCACCACTTGTAAAGACTACCCACCTCAGGTTTTGGATTCCAGCAAAGGCACTGGGGTGAATTAAACAAGGTGAATCAATAACGATTTTATTTGCAAAGAATGCGCCCTCAAAGGCATCCTTGCTGATTAAGGCAAGCCGGTGGGCGAGCATCGGAATCAGATAGGTAGGCTCCCTTTTTCCGGCAGGAAATTAAATAAAAACATTACGCATACCATCCCGGTAAAAGAGCATACCATACACAGTGCGCAGGCGTGTTTTTTATCCCAGGCAGAAATTTGTTAAAGAAACAATATAGGTGGGAGTGCGTTATCAAATGGTATCGGAACCTGAACATAAGCGGCGCCGTTATGATTTGTAAAAAAACGGGGATCCCTTTATCCTTCAGCGAGTCAGCGATAATTTCCAAAGTAGCCTCCTCTTGTTTTTATGCTTTTATCATAGCAAATAGTAAAGAGTGCGTTTTTTGCAAAAAAGCTTTCGCTATTTTTTAGAATAAAAAACACGCCTACACATTTCATATATAATAAACATACAGGAAGGGAATCTTCCAAATAACATGAAAGAAGGATATTGAAATGCGTGCAAAGGATGGCAAGGTAACCGCTTACAAGAGTACTCAAAAGACCGGCGGAGGACATTACGGCAATTATGACCGTCATACTGGAAACCTCTATCAGTATAATCATAAGGACAGTGGCGGTGGGCATGTATATGTAAACATCGCCACCGGGCGCGAAGGTTATCATGGCCCGGGTTATGACAAAAAAGCTACTCGGTGATGTTCGTAAATAGTCATTCTACTCGGGAATTAAAAACAGCGGCTGTCTCCAAACAGAGACAGCCGCCCTTAAACATGAACAATGTGCGACAGTGGAACCCAAATGATGGATAAAAGAGGTATCGATAATGGAATTCTATGATGCATATCACTTTCTAAAAAAACATCCCATTTTTAAAGGCCATTTTTCACAGTGTCTTGATATGTACATTGTGAAAGTCGATCCCCTCACAAAGAGAATTGAAGACGACACCGTCCGCAACACAGAAACAAATGTTTGGCTTGAATGCGGCCCTTGGGTTCTCTCTCCCTATGAGATAAATTTTGTTCCCGCTCACGATATATCCCTCGACTGCGGTGGAGACACCTTCGAGGAGGCGATTTGCTGCCTGGCAGACCTCGTAGCGGAGTATGAAAGCGAATATGTGATTGATAACACACCTCCGGACTAAGCAGCTCTCAAATTACAGCTTCCCCTATGTAGGACTTTCATTTCCCTACATAGGGGAAGCTTTTGTCTATTGCCGTCTTGCCGACTCACCTCTGATTGCAGCGGCGCCCCCCTTTGTTTATTCGCTAAAAAGCAAGCGGCCACCATGGGTATGTGCATAGCGAATGATGCCATGTGCATTCATAGGTACGACGATATCATAGTCGCCCTCCAAATTATTCACAAAGTCTTCTTCCAGAAAGCTCGACATAACCCCATTGCCACGAAATACTACCCGGCGCAAATGCGGAGCATGCGCAAAAGCATCCGGCGGAATAAGGCACGGGCATTCGATTACGATCTCATTCAAGAAGAAGGCATCTTCGAACGCGTCACCATTGATCAGCATCAGCCTTTTTTCCCTTCCCGGGATTGTATAACTAGAAAGCATTTTTCCGGAAGGGAACTTTACAAGCTTATCGTGAACACTATCCCTGTATAAGAGGACGCCATCATGAGAATAGTATCCTTCCTCTTGCGGATCAATAATGTTTATTGCCTTCAGATTCGGAATATACGGCGACCTTCTTTGAGCAAATGCCCCGTTGGCAATAGAGCGAACATTGCCTCCCAATATAACTTCATTCACATACAGGAAATCCAGCATAGATCGCGGCGCCACCTTTTCTGAATCCAATATCACTTTTTCGATGGGCATCAAGTCTTGCAACTCGATTTCTTCAAACTCACTGTCGACTGTATCGCCGTGAATATACAGTGCGATCTTTTCGCCGCAGTGCGCATTGATGGCAGTTTGCAGCAGGTCGAAAAAAGACTTATTCTGTTCTTCATAGTCCAGCTTTTCTTTTTCGCAATACGCTTGTGTCCAATAACTTCCACTAATAATGTCGTTCATATATATGCCTCCCTACGAATATGATTCTAACCCTTATTATAGCTTGGCTTTTGGGGAGTCTTTTTTTGCAACTGCCGTACTGCGGATTAACTAAAAAACAGCGTCGCCTTTTTGCGTTATGATAGTAGAACACCAAAAACGGCAAGGAGGTTATCTAATGAAATTAAAGCCAAATATTCAACAAAGCTTGAGAATCCATATTACAGGCGGTTCGTTAGGAGGTGATTTTGTCCTCCCACCCGGCTACTATATTTTGGGCCGCCTCGGAGATAAAGAATTGGCGAAGACACTTTCCGAATGTTTTTTTGTAAGTAGGGCGCACTGCGTTTTAGCGGTTGGTGAAGAACCTATGCTTTATGATTTGGATTCCTTAAATGGCACATTTCTAAATGCCAAGAAAGTTAAGAGAGCACCCATTAAAGCAGGCGACTGCATTGGTCTTGGCGACGAAAGAAGGAACTGTCCCGGGGCAGCGTGCATTGACATACTGGAAATTCTGCCAAGCGCTATTGAGTAATTGGATTTTCTGTGCTATACTGTCACTATATATCGGCAACTTTCGAAGGAGGCTTCAATATGCCATACGATAACTACATTCATGAAACAACTCCATATAAAGAATTGCTAGGCTATGTAAATAGCGTTTTGGACAAAACGCCGGGGGAAAAGGAATCTTTTGAAAAAAAAGCTCATGAAATATTGGTTAGTCTCCGGAAGGAAGCTGAAGAAAACCTCAGGACGGACCATACCAAAGAGCAAATTCGCGAGTTTTACGAAAAAAAATTTGCTGATCTCCAGGAGCAACTGCGAAATCAGCCTAAACAACTTTTAACAGCCTACTGTAAATCTCGCTGTCTGCCGTGCTCCTCAGATGAAGAATTGCTCTCTTCATTGGATGGAAATTCCTGGGAAAGATTCTCCCGCGAAAAATGGGAAGATGTGCTCAATGGAGATATAAAGCGAGATGACTATTTTGAAGTCCCTCTATCCTTGGGGATGGGAGTGCAAGAAGCGAAAGACTTCATCACTAAAACATCAAACTTAGGATTTGACTACAATGACGGAGCAAATTTGCTTTTTCTCTTTGCATTTTCGCTCAACGATGCAAAGCATCCCCTTACCGAGAAGGAATTCGAACAGCTTTACAAATATTATAAAGGCCTCGGCGCAGATAATGGCCCTGGTGCAGCTTTGAATTATGACGAATTATTTGCAACTCCCGATGCGGAGAATAACACTATAGTGAATAAAGATAGCGTGGTAAGTTGTTTTAAAAAGGTAGCGAACCAGCACGGAAAAGAGGCGGCCATCAATGCGATGGAATCTTTTCTCGAGCAGAGGTACACACGCTTAAATGGTCTTTCATTACGAGCAACAACTTTATTTCAGAAGATTGTTGAATGTACAGTGCCGTTAACTACCGATGACAATCAAGAAACGAATTTTTTGAATGGTCAGCGTCGATTGCCTTATGCCGACACCGATGCGGAAGAGGCATCCAAATCCATTAAGAGGGCCTCCCTTCTGTATACAAGGCCCTACAATTTGACGGATGCGGATAAGGATCTGGCGAGCAAGAAAAATGTACACCTATCCCAGTATTTCCACATTGATGTCAACGGAAATATTCAGAGAGAAACGACACAAAGCTTCTACTCACTCTTGAGAGGCGAATCGAAGCCGACTAAAGCAGATATTTTAGCGGCTCTTTACCGTGCGTGCACCACCAATTGGCTGAATAAATGTGAAGATGATAAAGAGTTTATCCGACAGCATGTTATCGAGTTTTACAAACTGGCGACAGCTATTTTGAAGGCAGCTATGCTTCCGCCTTTTGTCATCGAAAATCCACTGGAGCAGTGCTACCTACTAGCTGTAGTTGCCTTTCATGAAGGCTATGTGCTTTTCTATACACAACGTTCAGACGAAGGAGAACCGCATGACCATGCATTGACCGATGTTGAAAAGAAGCTGAATGCTAGCCGTATTGCCAAAAAATTTTACTCAAATGAAATTCGCACCTGTTTTGATGAAAATGGCGGAATTAGCAATGTGTGCCTTCAATTTGTGGCTAATTTTAGGGAAAAGGCAACGGAAGCGAAGAGGAAGGACTTTGATTGCGTCTTGGGTAATAATGGTGAAGGCGTTTTTTCGAAGGAATTTATCACGGAGCTTACCCAGGACAAGGCGTTCCAGCCCATCGTAGAGGAGATAACCAGATACGGTCTCAGCGAAGACATCTGTGAGAAAATTATCCGAAAGCATGTTTCGTGGATGATTCTGAATAGGTTTTTGGAAAGACTATCGTCCGAAACGGACCAAGATGTTCGACGCGTTTTACATAATGTGAAGCCTTCCATATATACAAAGAGCACAATTAAAATAAGCTTCAAGCATTAATGCAGAAAATCTCGTTTAACTAAATCATGGAGGGATTAAATGCCGCAGTACAGAATAGGAGACACGGTCCAAATCAATGGCCATTGTTACACGATAGCAGGTGAACCATACCGCGGCGGCTGCGCAGATGTTTATCCACTCGAGAACGAGGGCGCCCGATCGGATCTTGTGCTCAAAGTCTATAACCCCAGAGGCTTTGCCGCCTTCGGACAAACCCTAATCAACAGTGATGTCATGAATGACGAAAAAAATATAACAGCAGCTGTCGGCAATGACACATTCCAAAGTCCTGTTCGTATTGTAGCTGCAGAGAAGAATATGTTCATAGAGACCAAGCTGCCTGATGACCTTGTCTCGCTGCAAAAGCTGCAGGGTAAGTTCAAAGACTTTACCGATTACGAGCGCGTAAGGGCTTCGCTTTATATCATGCTCTCGCTGGCCCGTTTTCTTGAGCGCTTGGTGGAGCTAGGCTATGCCCATCTCGACCTTTCTCTCACGAATGTTCTCGCTGCAGATATCAACTTTAAGTCCGACCGACTTGATGCGGTAACCGCACTGGTGATCGATTTCGGGATCAGCCGAGAGCTCGGAACTTCTGTTGAGATCCCTGCTCATTCAGGAACCGAGCCACCGGAGTATCGCGATGTCAACGAGTATGTCGTATCCGAAAAGACAGATGTCTATGGTGTCGGCCAATTGCTATACTGTTTGATTTTCAATGCAAGCCAATACAACTGTGGTTATTTAGAATCCAACTGTAGTAAGTTGGATCTTTCGCAGCCTGTTAAGGACGAAATTAAAAAGCTAATCTGCCATCTGACGGAAAATAGTATGGAGAAGCGCCCGAGCATAGGAGGGAAAGATCGGGAGCTTTATCACGCTCTCAATAGGATGATCCAAATATTGGAAAAACGCGGGTTCCATCAGGCTTTGGCACTGGAGAAAAGCCGTGAGTTGTACGAGCATGAGTGGCAGGCTAAATTTGGAGCAAATGATGACTTCAACGAAAGTTTGGTTTGCCGCCCGAAGGATTGGGACGCATTTAATACGGAAAGCAACGCCTTGCTTCTTGGCGAAGGCGGCTCGGGAAAAAGCACACTCCTTCTACTGCTTTGGAAAAAGTTAATAGCTGATGCCACTTTGCTTCCGCTTTATATCCCTCTTCATACCTACAGTAAAACCTATAAAAAAGAAAAAGGAAGCTCTTATATTAGAAGCGAAGTAAAAAGACTTTATTTCCCCGCCAAAGAAGAATGCCTTCCTGCGAATTTTTTTGCTGACAACAGATGCATTCTGCTTCTTGATGGCCTTGACGAGGCCGAGGATCCCTCCGGCGGACTCCAAGAAGAAATTGCCAACCTTTCATCTGCGGCGGTCATATGCATCGCCTCAAGGCAGGATTATCAATGGGAAGCCACAAAAGACTTTAAAACCTGGTATTTGGAGCCATTACCGCTTGAGACGGTAATGGACTATCTGGAGAAAAAGAATCTTGCTTTACCTAAAGAGGAAACAACAGTTCAACTGCTGCGTTTTCCGTTCTTCTTGAAAATCTATAGCAAGGGGGCAAAAAGGAAAGCAGATATTCTGCAGGCACATATAGGCCATTTGCTTGATCAGTTTAAAAGGGGCTATCCTTGCTCAGATCGACTTAAAGAGCTTCGCCAAGCTATACAAGAACTTCTCCCCAGGTTTGCGTTTGAAAACGGAAGGACTTTTGAGGTGAAAACCTTTTCGGATGACGAAATGCTCATCGAAAACATTTTGCCAACCGGCCTTCTTATCGGTGAGGACAATGGCCGATATATTCGTTATACCTTCAAGCACCAAATATTCGCCGACTTTTTTGCAGCAAAATATGTGAACTTAGAGCTGCAAGTTGTTGAGCATAATGCAAAATTCCAGCCAGAAACGGAAATAACCATTCCCGATTCTCTGTGTAGATACAAAATTTCAGACGAAGTGCTTTCCCTTTTTGGAGAAATACTCGGTGAATGTGCTGGAAAACCATCGAAGATAGCAGCAGTCCTGCATCTCCCAGGTTTCGTAGAGAATAAGCATAGCGCTCAAGCGGCCATTGCGACCCACAATCTGGTTGAAGCGATGAAGCTCTGCAGAGGGAATGATCTTGATGGAGTGGATTTCTCTGCTCTGGATTTGCACTTTGTTTCTTTTGTGAATTGTTCGCTGCACGGCTGTAATTTTGTGAATGCGCAGTTCGATGATGATGCCTTTTTTAGCAGCGAGTCCATGATAAAAGTCCTCTCTGTGACGAATAACGGATCTGTTATCGTGTTGTCTCGTAATCACTACATAGCAGTGTATGATCATCGCTTTGGACAATGCATTTTCCGAGAAGCTACTGATTTCTCAGATGCTTATTATGTTTCCGGAAACTTGCTTCTCTTTGCAGCGCAATCTGGCGGGGTCACTTGGTTTGATACCGAAAGCCAGAAAATAGGTCAGATAAACGGCATCAATTCTCGCGGAATTAAAGAAATTTTTGTAGCTAAAACCGGAACATCTCTCGTAGTTTATTATGATAATACATTAACAATTGCCTTCTACCGTCTCACTTGTAAAGATAGTGGTTATATTGCTTCAGAAAAGTGGATTGTTACGCTGGATAGCGCTTTGCCTATAGGGGTTGCAGGAATGTCCATACAAGACGATAGGTTGCTTGTAGTCGTAAAAAGGGGAGACGCTTATTTCTATATCTTGCTTGATACCGCAACTGGAGAAGCAGTATCACCTGATGATTGTACACAAAAGGTGGGCCGGGATTATCATTTCACAGAGATTAATACTACTAGACACCTTGACGCAGCAATCGGTTTGTTTTCTACTGTAAATCTTAAAGAAGGAAAATTGATCCAGCATGTTGTCGGTGAAGATGTTTCGTTCTTGGAATATGACTTATTCAAATATAAAGAGGCGCAAATCAATCTTGGCAAAGGTTTTTACAGTATGAGGAGCGTTGTTATGTCAGGAACAACCATTGCGGGTGTTGTACGCGCAGAGAAGGGAGATCAAATTGCCTTTAAAATTGGCGGCAGCAAACCTTTCATAAAAAAACTCTCCCAATGTGGTGACAATACTGCACAATACGCAAATCAGGTATCTCTTTCAGATAGCGGGCGGTATTTTGCCCTTTTCCATCACTCAGGCAACGCAACACCTTTTTTTACTTTTGGCCATATAGCAGTATATCACTTAACAGAGCACACCGCATGCCGCACGCTAAAGATTGCCGTATCGACAGGAGATATAATTGTCTCTGCTTATAATGCAGGTAGGTTTCTTGTGGCCTTAGCGGATGGGCATCTATCTCTCTATGATGGGCAGAATTTTAAAACCCTGCCTCCTGCTCTTGATAGTAGGATCGCAGACTTCTGCACATGGGTAGATAGCTCAAGGTTCGTCCTCTACGGATCGGGTTACCACTATATCTCTATGTATGATACAAAATGTCTGCTGAATGAAATTAAGCTCCCCAATATTTGCAACTGTCAGCAGGTAGTAAACATCTGTACTGCACAAGACTTAGAACGCACCATATTTGTAGCAACTACATATCGGAACCCATTACCAAGCAATCCAGATACTCTTTGCATTTATACGAGCGATTTTAAAAGAACACAAAAACTTGCCTTACTGCAGGAAAAGGAAATTTATGAGGCTAAATTTGCATCTGATGGAGATTACATAATTCTGCTTTGCGGGGTAAACCTTAAGGTTTATAAAAAGGCTGAAAGTTATGCTTTAGCGCATGAAGTTAATGATGATCGTAGAATTTGGTTGTGGGACTATGAGCTTGTAGGAAAAAAATATCTTTTTTTGGGATTTGGAGGGCTAATCCCTGGGGCGTATTCTCTTTTTAACCTTGAAACAGGCTCATTCGCAAAAATCGATGATTTTCGAGCGCTACCGAATAAAGAGACACAACCGGGACGTCCAAAGCAATTGGCCGATGTTCTGCGTGAAAAGCACATCTGTTATACGCGGAAAACAGGTTTTGTCTATATCCAAGCGAGTCACGACTTTAATAATAGCACTGAGTGGCAAGTTTTTTCTGTCTTACTCGACGAAGAAAAGATGAATTTCACCGAGAAATACATTACCACCACGAAAACAGAAGGCAGTGAAGTTAGACTGCATCTATCATTTTGTGAAGATGCACTTTTCCTAATTGAAGGTACTATCATACAGATAGTTCGCCTTGATGAACCAGGGAGACGTCCTACACATTTGGCGGTTACTAAGACGCTGGGCTTGTCCGGGGCTCAGTTCAGTTCTAATATTGATTCCACGCTCAAAGGTTACCTTGAGCAAAACGGCGCTGTTTTTGAGGAATGATTGCTAAAAAGGACGCTGTGCCAAGCACAGCGCCCTTTTTAGCCTTGTCTATGCGGAACAACATCCCATCTCCGCTTGCGGGAATCGTCACCCACCGTTTTTTCTTATATACATCCAGCATAATAAAAAACGCCCTTCTTCTCAAGTGGTATATTATCGCTATACTATTAAAGAAAGAAGGTTCGTGTATGTTCAAAAAATTCACCTCGGTCCTCCTGGCGTTTCTCTTGGCTTTCCTCTGCACTTCCAACGCTTTTGCTGCCGCCCTGTATTATCCCGCATGCAGCTATGACGGAGAGTCCATCGTGGATGCCCTTGATTCGATTGGCGTCGAAAGTTCCTATGCTCACCGTGAGGTGATTGCGCAGGCCAATGGCATCAGCGATTATCATGGCACGGCTTCGCAAAATAAACGCCTGCTGAACTTGGCGAAAGCTGGCAAACTTCGTGACGCAGAAGGAGGCGTACAAGGAGAAAGCGTCTCTATTCTTTCGCCGCAGACAGACGGCTATTCAGCGACTTTGCTTAGTGGAGCTCAGGAACCCGTCAGGGACATGGTTCAGGTTGTTAACTCGTGCCAACTTCACGAAGAGCCCTACGCAAAAGCGGATGCTGTTACTGCCGTTGCTCCCGGCGACTGCTTTGAGGTCTTGGCGGAAACTTTAAACGACTACAGTAACCTCTGGTACGAGGTTTCGTGGGCTGGTAAAATTGCCTACATTTTCTCCGGCCATGTTACTAAGCATACTCATGATTTTCATGTCGTTGTTGATGAGAAGCTCAGCGTCTGCCGGTGCGGCGCTGTTTCAACAACAAAGGGCGGTGCCGCACAGTTAGTAAGCTTGGGGGGTGAAGCCACACTCACCGCCTCCTTGCCGGTAGCGGCAGCGGCTTTGGCGTCTTTGGGCTGCGACATTACAGTAGCTGCTGGAGCGGCTTTCCCGTTGGTAGCCGTTGTTACTGTTGGAGGCCTTGTCATATACATGGCGGTATCCGCATCGGCTACCCAGGTCGATGTGGAATCGGTTCAGTTGGCCACCAAAGACGACTGTATGTCGCTTATGGAGAAACAAAGTGCTGGTGACGGAGCCTATTATAAGGCCTGTACCATTCCAAACTCCGGAGCGTTACTTATATACCCCCAGTCGATGGACATCTTTGAGGCAAATCGTTTCCTCAAGTGGATAGTGCAGTCTCCGACAAGCATCAAGGCGAGCAATGAAACGAATACGCCCATCGCAAGCGTGTGGTGTATGGAGGAGCGCGATGCGCGATCTTTGTGCGAAAAGTGGAGCAAAAACCGTATGGGTGACTATTCGTATGGCTCGAGCCGTGATTACGACTCTTACTACGAGATCGACTTGGATGTGAGTGGTGGCCCGAAAGAAGGCTACTTCCAGCATTTTCACCTGTGGTATCGCCCGTATCTTTTGAACTGGCTAATGAAGGTTAAGGAAACACACGTGTTCTTTGGTCTGCCTTATGTCAATGTTGCTTAACTGACAGTGTGCGACAGCATTCGGGACATCCTGAATGCTGTCGCTATTTCTTACTTATTATCTTCTTAGGAGAAATACCCGAGGCCATTACGAATCACAGTGAACCCCTCACCGGAAAGTTAGTAGACGGAATTACCACTTTCAATGAGGAAATTGTGGTGGAAATGAAATCAGGATTGGCGGTAAAAACGGACATAGACGAAACCGGGAGCCGACTTTTTAAGGCCAGTTTTGGGAAATATTTGTTGTATGTCTAAAAATAATTAAATTGGTTCTGATATCATCAACTCGCATCCAGAAAAAGATTTTCAGGCAGGAAAGATATCTCCATCTTAAAAATAAAATACCTTCACTTAACCTGCTAGGATGTTAATAGAAACAAGACATTGAAATCGTTGCTTAGTTTAAAGGTGTAATCTTTTCAGCAGATTGGCATATCGTCCACAGAGTGGCACCTCTTAAGATAGCGGAGATGCCGCTGTCCCCATATCCCGATTGGCTGATCTTCCTCCGGCTCATCATCTCCGGCGATCAGATAATAGTCACCAACCAATTCATATTTCAGCCCTGTGCGTTCATCTGTGACAAATCTCTCCATTTGTATAACCTCCTGTTCCTTTCTGCAACCATTGTAGCAGGAGGATTAGCGGAAATCGAATGTGCAGATAGCAAAAAAGCGCCGTCTCGGAATCACTTCCAAGACGGCGCTTTTCTGTTTTGGATCAGAGCAAACACTTCACGGCGAAGCCGCCGCTGAAGAAATAGGTGTTCGTCCAATACCTGTTTGGTGGACCTGATGGGATTCGAACCCACGACCTCTCGGATGCGAACGAATTAAAAGCTCTGATTTGTATTGATTTTCAAATATTTCCAGCGCTTTCGGCTGGAATGTAAATGGTCTTGTGGCCTCTTTTTCCCGTTGTAACCATGTGCCACGGAAGCGTCTGTGGTACGCGTTGTGGTCATAGAAAAACAGGCGGAAAGGCGTCCATCCTCGGTGCGCCTATTATAGCCAGAAATAAAAAAAGCGTTAACGATTTTCATGGCCGTTGGCAGGGCAAACCGTGGGATGCCATAATCAAAGAAAAGGCAGCGTAACTGCGCCCGCCGGTGCGGCTCCCCTACAAGGGTTTGTTGCGCAAATTAACAAAATGTGGTAGAGCAGAAAAAAGCTGCTGAGAGGTGCTACAATGTGGATGGTTTTTCCGGAGACGCTAAGAGAGAGACGGCCGGCCGCGAATAGATCGAGCGGGATCGTTCCGCTATCAACGAAAGTATCTGCTGCCGTTGTCGTTTTGCTTGCGATAGTATTTACAGCTGTGCTGGTCAGACTCAGCACATTCCAAAGCGTGGACAACCGAGTGTCCCGAGAGCTGGAGGGCGTGTCATGGCTCCAGGCAACGACGCTGAGGACACATCTGGAGGATCAGTTCGAGCCACTATGGACAGCTTCCAATATGCTGGCAAATGGTGAAACGTTTGCCAGCGCATCCATGCGTCCTGCACTGAGGGGCATTATGCAGACCCACGAGCTGCGTATGTTCAGCTTTGCGGATCTGGAGGGCAATATCACGAATTATGAGGGAGAGTCGGTCGGAAACATTCGGGATCGGCGGTATTTTTATGATATCGTAAACGGAACGGATACCAAGGTGTGCGAGTATCTGGCAACGACCAAATTCACCAACGAAACGAGGATGATTTTCTCCGCCCCAACCTATGATGCAAGCGGAAAACTGCTGGGCGTTCTTTTCATCGGAAAGGAGATTGATGTTCTGGAACGTGCGCTGTTTAAGGACGACGATATGTTTGGCGTTGCCTCCAGCTACTTCATCTGTGATGGCGAGGGAAAAGTGCTCGCTGCCACCCGGGATATGTACCGCAACGGACTGATCAGCGACTCGACAGACTCTATTTTTGAAAAAATGCCCGCCCTGGCGGGCATGAACTGCGAAAACGGGAAATGCAAGTCCGTCATGGTAAACGAAAAGAAGTACTATGCGTCGATGATCTCTCTGCAGGTCAACGATTGGATGGTTGGCTGTATTGTTGACAGCGACGTGGCTTTGCCGGAGTATGCCGACAATATCCGCATCATCCAAAGGCTCACGATTGGCACCTTCAGCGGCTTCTGCGTGGGTATCGCATACATCTTCCTTCTTTCGCGGCGGATCCTCGCACACGGTCAGCGAGAAATATGTACCATCCAGAGCTACAACGAGAGCTACAGCCCATCCAGTGGGATGTGGATAGTCTGGACTGGAAGGATTATGACGCGGACACCATCTTTCGCCGGGTAACGGAGCATGTGGCGCCCGGCAGCATTGTGCTGTTTCACAACGCGGCCCTCCATACGCCGGAGGTGCTGCCCGCTATCCTCTCCTACCTCATCAACGACGGCTACACCGTCCTCCCCATCTCCCAGCTCATCCTCCACCCGCCCTACACCAACGACCACACCGGCCGACAGTTTCCGGCGGAGGAATTGTCTTAAAAATGCCGAGATAGGCTTATTTTTCACGAAAGCCATCGCAAAAGCGCGTGCGATGCTCGCACGCGCTTTTCCTATAAATGTGGAGGTCTATAACCGTACTTCGACCTCCGGGGAAAGTTTTTTCACACTGCCGCAGCCGGCTATTTCTGTTGCCCACTACACTGAACAGGGGCCGCATAACCAATAACAAAAAGAATAACCCGCCTCCTTCGCAACCTTGAACACGGTGGGAGGTCGTTGCTTTTTATAAAAAGGCGCAAACGGCGTGACGGAACGGTGTTACTCCGCCAACTCAAAGGTGTCCCGCTGATTCACGCCGTCCAGCGCCAGCTGCGCCCGGGACAACTCATCCGCAGTCTTTTCGTAGTCCGCCTCCACCGCCGCCAGATCATAGTTGGCGTAGGTGTAGTCGATGATGTTGGACTGCCGCCCGTACTGCTCCTCCACCCGTTCCTTGGGCAGCCGCGCCTTCATATCTGCCAGCTTGTTCTTCCGCTGGGTAAGCTGGGGGATATAGACCAGCATCTCGTCGATGGTCATGTGGAAGTCAGGGATAACATGGGTGGCGTTGAACACATTGATGGCGTGCTTTACCTTGCGGATACGCTGCTCCAGCTCCGCCAGCCGGTTCTGGGTGTCGCCATAGTCGTAGGCCGGACGCACGGACTCCACGTCCTCGCCCATAGCGGCGCGGAAATCCTTGCTGCGATTCTCCCGATCCAGCAGAGCGGCGTGCTCGTCGTGCAGCTTTTTCAGCAGCTTATTGGCCTGTGCAGAGGTGTATGTCATGGTCGTTCGTCCTTTCTCTTTTGTAAATTTCCACCCTCATTGTACACGATTTTGCGACGCAAGTCCAGTAAAAGACGATTCCACCCCCATCGTTCCGCGCACCCCCCGTCAAATGTTGCTTACGCGCCGTTCTCCCCCGCATCCTTCAGACCGGGTGCGGGGAACTCGATGCAAAAGGGTCATCCCCGCAGGGATGACCCTTTTTTGAAGCTATATGCCGCCTTTGGCCGCGGT
>UMKM01070954.1_pt1 | contig 21642 bp, 15 predicted proteins | sample 1966331 | NCBI WGS metagenome assembly UMKM01 (sample SAMEA4836176, study PRJEB28245) | human gut metagenome | biome: gut microbiome; material: fecal sample | place: Denmark | collected 2008 | reverse complement strand
GCCCGATTAAAGATATAGAAATTAAGTTCCTTTTGAAAAATGCTCTTACAGACAATGTAAGTGATAGAGAAATCTATATGAAGGGCATTGACCACAGCTATTACTATGAAGGCTACTATGTATATAAAACCAAGGAACTGTAAACGAGTTGGAGGATATAAGATTGAGATAGGCGGAGGATATTAGATGCGATACCTTTCTGTTGCAGAGACAGCAAAAAGATGGGATATATCGGAGAGAAGTGTTCGTAATTACTGTGCGCATGGACGTGTTCCGGGGGCGTTTCTTACCGGAAAGACCTGGAATGTACCGGAAGATGCAACCAAGCCTTTACGAGCAAATCAGAAGAAGAATAAGCCAAAAACGTTGCTTTCCATTCTTCGGGAAGAGAAGAAAAGTAAATATTCCGGGGGGATTTATCATAAGACACAGATTGATTTAACCTACAATTCCAATCATATGGAAGGCGGCCGGTTGACTCACGATCAGACAAGATATATTTTTGAGACAAATACCATCGGTGTAGAAAATGAAACATTGAATGTGGATGATGTGATTGAAACAGCCAACCATTTTTGCTGTATTGATATGATTATTGATAATGCAAAATCCACACTGTCTGAGAAGTTCATCAAAGAGTTGCATTTGATTTTGAAATCCGGAACCAGTGATTCACGCTTGGAATGGTTTGCAGTTGGGGATTATAGGAAAAGGCCAAATGAAGTTGGCGGTGTGCCGACAGCAATGCCGGAAGATGTTGCAGACGAGATGAAAAAACTGCTGATAGAATACAATGGGAAAGATACAAAGACTTTCGAGGATATTCTGGACTTCCATGTTAAATTTGAAAAGATACACCCGTTCCAGGACGGCAACGGTCGTGTGGGCAGACTAATTATGTTTGAAGAATGCCTAAAATATAATATTGTCCCGTTTATTATTGATGATAATTTGAAATTGTTCTATTATCGTGGGTTAAAAGAGTGGAGTAACGAAAAAGGATATCTGACCGATACTTGTCTGACAGCACAGGATAAATATAAGGCATATCTTGATTATTTCAGGATTGAGTATGATAAGTAGAATTACTAAAGAGTATGGTTGGAAATAAAGGAGACTAACTGATGATAAACATTCGCAAATTAGAAGCAGAATTATGGGAATCGGCAGACTTGCTGCGTGCAGGCTCAAAGCTGACCTCTAATCAGTACTGTATGCCGGTGCTTGGTTTGATTTTTCTGCGTTATGCGTATAGCAGATATAAAATGGTGGAAACGGAGATTTTGAAAAATCGTCCTTCTCGTGGCGGGCGTGTAATGCCTCTGGAAGCAAGTGACTTTGCAGCGAAAAGTGCACTCTATCTTCCGAAAGAGGCACAGTATGATTATTTGCTGAATCTTCCGGATGATATTGCATCTGCAGCTATTTTGAACAAAGATGGTCACACAATGAACAGTCTGGGTGAAGTTGTTAATAATGCGATGCAGTTGATTGAAGAACAAAGTGAGCAGCTCACCGGTGTCCTTCCGAAAAGTTATACAGATTTTTCTGATGAAATACTGTCAGAGCTTCTTCGTATATTCAATAACAGCGCATTGGACGAAGTGGGCGGCGATATTATCGGCCGTATCTATGAATATTTCCTGAATAAGTTTGCAAAGAATATTGCTTCTGATGACGGTGTGTTCTTTACTCCAAAGTCATTGGTAAAAATGATCGTAAATATTATCGAGCCAAAGAGCGGTATTTTGCTGGATCCTGCTTGTGGTTCAGGTGGTATGTTTATTCAGTCCGGCGATTTTGTAAATCATTCCGGTATGAATGCCAATAATACTATGACGTTCTATGGACAGGAAAAGGTGGAGTACAACGCTCAGCTTTGTTTGATGAATATGGCTGTACACGGCCTCACCGGTGTAATCAAATCCGGCGATGAGGCAAACAGTTTTTATTATGATGCACATAATCTGAACGGTTGCTGTGATTATGTAATGGCAAATCCGCCGTTTAATGTCGATAAAGTAAAAGCGGAGTCGGCTGAAAGTGCAGGCCGTCTCCCATTCGGCACGCCAGCGGTTAATAAAAACAAAGAAATCAGCAATGGTAACTATCTGTGGATTTCCTATTTCTACTCATATCTTAATGAAAACGGTCGTGCAGGCTTTGTTATGGCGTCCTCAGCTACGGACAGCCAGGGCAAAGACAAGGATATCCGTGAAAAACTGGTAAAAACGGGCCATGTGGACGTAATGGTAAGCGTGGGAAATAACTTCTTTTACACAAAATCCCTGCCTTGCTCTCTATGGTTCTTTGACAAAGGAAAATCAGAAGAAACAAAGGACAAAGTGCTGTTTATTGATGCAAGAAACTATTATACAGTGGTAGACCGTACATTGAACGAATGGTCTGAATGGCAGCTGAAAAATCTGAATGCTATTGTATGGCTGTATCGTGGCGAGATTGAAAAATATCATCAGCTTATTGCCGAATATAAAAATGTACTTGGAAAGGCTATATCTTTTGAAGAATCGCTTCACCTTTTGAAAGAAGAACTGAAAGATTTACAGAAGCGGGCAAAAATCGAAATGAAAGCCGCTGGAAGAAATGATAAAAAACGAGTGCAGGTATATTATGACGAACTGATAGCAGCTAAAAATGAAGAAATCATTGTTGCAAAAGAGGCAATATGGCTCTATGAAAAATTCGGAGAAGGTGTGTATACAGATATACTTGGTCTGTGCAAAGCTGCAACTATTGCTGATATTGAAGAAAAAGGCTGGTCTCTGACACCGGGGGCGTATGTAGGTGTAGCACCTTTGGAAGATGACGGCGTAAATTTTGAAGAACGAATGGCAGAAATACATCGTGAACTTTTGTCGTTGCAGGCAGAATCCAATGATTTAATGGATATCATCTCTAAGAATATGAAGGAGATGGGGGTATGAGTTGGGAAAAGGTGAAATTAGGGGATGTGTCTGAATCATGTTTGGGGAAAATGTTGGATAAAAGAAAGAATAAAGGATTCTATAAACCATATCTTGCTAATGTTAATGTGCGTTGGGGAGCTTTTGATTTGGAGAATCTGCAAGAAATGAGATTTGAAGATGATGAAGACGAAAGATATGGGATTAAATATGGTGATTTGATTATATGTGAAGGTGGAGAGCCTGGAAGATGTGCAATTTGGAAAGAAGAACTTCCAAATATGAAAATTCAAAAAGCTCTGCATCGAGTAAGAGTGAAAGAAGAAATGGATTGTAGATATGTCTATTATTGGTTCCTTTTAGCTGGTAAGCAAGGTGCACTCAAGCAATATTATACAGGTGCAACGATAATGCATATGCCAGAGCAAAAACTTAAAGAAGTTATAATAGATAAACCACCATTGGATGTTCAAAGAAAAATTGGCAATTACCTTGAATCTTTTGATAATTTGATTGAAAACAACCAAAAACAAATTAAGCTTCTCGAAGAAGCGGCACAGCGTTTGTATAAAGAATGGTTTGTGGATTTGCGTTTCCCTGGGTATGAAGACACTCCTATTGTAGACGGCGTGCCAGAGGGATGGGCAATGATGCCATTATCAAGTGTCTTTGAATATGTGCGTGGTAAATCATACACTTCAAAAGAGTTGGTTGAAGAAGGTGGAGTTGTAATGATTAACTTGAAAAACATTAGGGCGTTTGGCGGTTATAATCGAAATGCAGAAAAACGATACGAAGGTAAATTCAAAGAGAACCAAGAACTGTTTGCTGGAGATATTGTTATGGGTGTTACTGACATGACCAAAGAAAGAAGATTGGTGGGGCATGTAGCAATTGTGCCAGATTTAGATGAAACAATGACTTTTTCAATGGATTTAGTTAAATTAGTACCATTATGTGTTAAGAAAAGTTTTTTGTATTCAACTATGTTTTATGGTGGCTATAGCAAAAGAATCTCGCCTTTGGCTAATGGTGTAAATGTATTGCATTTAAAACCGGAAACTATGATGAATATGGAAATGTTAGTTCCAACTGAAGAAATAATGGAACAGTATGATATTTTATTTGATATCTATCAAAAAAAAATTGAAACATTACAAAAGCAATGTGATATTGCGACGGAAGCTCGTGAGCGCTTATTACCAAAACTTATGAGCGGAGAAATTGAGGTGTAATATGGATAAGCTTGATATGCTTGATAGAGGATCATTTGTCGAGCAGGTTATCAATTTGATAGAAAATATATCCGACAATCAAGTATCCACTTGTTTTGCTATAAACGGTACATGGGGGACAGGTAAAAGTTTTGTTTTGGACATGATTGAGGAACAACTTGAAACCATTCAATCGCCAGAAACAGTTAGAGAAAAGTATTTTATTGTACGCTATAATTGTTGGAAATATGATTATTACGAAGAACCACTTATAGCTATAGTTTCTGCAATAATATCCGAGATTGAAGAAAAGACAAAAATGTTTCCTGATAGCCAAGCAAAACAAGAAATTCTTGGTATGTTTAGAGCAGCAGGTGTTTCTTTGCTATCGATTGCTAATACTGCTTTTAAGGCTAAAACAGGACTTGATATTCAAAGTGCATATGAAACTGTAATAAAAGGTGAAAAAGAAGGCGCTGAAAAATATGAGAAGGATCATGAATATGATACATATTTAGGACTTAACAAAGTCATAGGTAAGCTATCAAATCTTATTCAAGAAATAGCAAACGATTATACAGTTGTAATTATTGTTGATGAATTAGATAGGTGCATACCTGAATATGCAATAAAAGTGTTGGAACGACTTCACCATTTGACAGAAGAGCAGAGAAATATTATTACCATAATTGCAATTGATAAATCGCAGCTACTGGCAAGTGTAAAGCAGTTGTTTGGATTTGATAACCCTGAGAAATACCTCGAGAAATTTATCAGCTTTGAAATCAAGTTAGATAAAGGTTCTGTATCAGAAATGATAACAGAAAAGTATGCCGATTATATAGAGATGTTCGATAGAAATATTTTTCAATTTGAAGATTCTGTAGAAGAATGTTTACAGGCAATTTTTAAGAATATAGACGTTCGTACGCAAGAACAAATTGTAAATAAAGTTACGGTTGCACATAAACTTCTTTATAAAGAAAAAAAGGATTATTCTTTTATGTGCATGGAACTTATACTTGCTGTAATGATATTTGTTTATGATGATGGGGCGGGATTTCTCAAAAAATCCATAGATATGCATAATTTAGAAAATGTATTTTCATCTTCAAAAAGACAAAGAACCCTGTTTTTTCAACTTTTTTTAAAGAAAAATTTGAACAAATTTCGTTTACTACTCGACGTAATTTTGAAGATGAACCACGAAGTTATCTTTTACCTGCTAAAGGCAATTTGTATGGTGCAATAATCTTTACGTGGTATTGGATGCATGAGAAAAATAAAAACACTATAATTCAACATGTTGAAGGGGATTCGTATGACGTGATTTCCCGAAATTATGAAGATTTGAAGAAGTTTGTAGAGACTTTAGATATGATGAGATAAAGGAAGTGGTTAAATTTATGAGCTACGATTATTCCGAAAACATATTAGTTCAAGAAAGTGCCGGTAATCTGCTCCGTGATGAACTGGGCTGGGATGTCCGGTTTGCTTACAATACAGAAATTTTAGGGAAAAACGGCACTTTCGGCAGAGAAAGTTATCACGAGATATTGTTGCTTCGTTATTTTCGTGAAGCTTTGAAAAAACTGAATCCATGGATGAACGATAATCAGATTTCCGAAGCTCAGAAGGTTTTGGAAAACAGACTTTCCACATCATCCCTCTTGCAGGTAAATGAGGAGAAATACTTTCTGATTCGTGACGGAATTTCGGTTACGGTAAAGAAACCGAATGGGCAAACAGAAACAAAGAAAGCAGCGGTTATCGATTTTCAGAATCCGGACAACAATTATTTTCTTGCTGTCAAAGAACTGAAAATTCATGGCGATTTGTACCGCAGAAGGACGGATATTGTTGGCTTTGTAAATGGTATTCCATTGCTGTTTGTGGAGTTGAAAAAGAATACCGTGGATGTACAGAATGCATATGATGATAACTATACCGACTATCAGGATACCATTCCACATCTGTTCTATTACAATGCTTTCCTTATGCTTTCTAACGGAACAGAAGCTAAAGTAGGCACTCTCGGAAGTAAATATGAGTTCTTCCATGAGTGGAAACGTCTTGCGGAAGAAGACCAGGGCAGTGTTGCGCTTGAAACCATGCTTCGTGGTATTTGTAAGAAAGAAAATTTCCTTGATTTGTTCGAAAATTTTATTCTGTTTGACCATTCCGGCGGACGTACAGCAAAGATTCTTGCCCGTAATCATCAGTACCTTGGTGTAAATGAAGCTATGAAAGCTTACGCTGCAAGAAAACTGAATGATGGTAAATTGGGTGTATTCTGGCATACGCAGGGTTCTGGTAAAAGTTATTCTATGGTATTTTTCGCACAAAAAATACGCAGAAAATTTGAGGGTTCACCGACCTTTGTCATTCTGACAGACCGTGAAGAACTGAACTCACAGATTAGTGATACATTTGAAAATTGTGGCCTTCTTGGAAAGAATAAGTCCTCACAGTTTATAGCTGCCAGCGGTGAGGACTTGGTGCAGAAGTTAAAAGGTAATCCGAGTTTTATATTCACTCTGATTCAGAAATTTAATAAGCCAAATTTAGAACCGATATATCCAGACCACGATATTATCATTATGTCTGACGAGGCGCATCGGAGCCAGTATGGTATTTTTGCTGACAATATGATGAAACTGTTGCCAACGGCAGCTCGTATTGGATTTACCGGAACGCCTTTGCTGTCCAGTGACAATATTACAGCCCGTACCTTCGGTGGCTATGTATCGGTTTATGATTTTAAAAGAGCAGTAGAGGATGGTGCGACAGTTCCACTTTACTACGAAAATCGTGGCGAGAAAATTCTTAACTTACATAATCCGGAAATTACAGAGCAGATTTTGGATGCGATTGAAAATGCAGACCTTGACGTTGACCAACAGGATAAATTGGAAGCAGAATTTGCAAAGGAAATTCATCTTCTGACAGCAGAACCAAGGTTAAAATCCATTGCGAGAGATTTTGTAAATCATTATTCAGACCTGTGGACAAGCGGCAAAGCTATGTTCGTTTGTCTGAATAAAGTGACTTGTGTCCGTATGTACAACTATGTACAGGAATACTGGAAAGAAGAAATAAAGCAATTAAAGGCTAAAATAAAAACTGTTACTCAGCAGGAAGCACAGGAGTTGGAACGCAAGCTGAAGTGGATGCAGGAAACGGAGATGGCTGTGGTAATCAGTCAGGAACAGAATGAAATCCAGACCTTCAAAAAGTGGAACTTGGATATTAAGTATCACCGCGCAAAAATGGAAAAGCGAGAACTGGATAAGGAATTTAAGGATTCCAAGAATCCGCTGCGTGTTGTGTTTGTATGTGCGATGTGGCTTACCGGCTTTGATGTAAAATGTCTGTCCTGTCTGTATTTGGACAAGCCATTGAAAGCACATACTCTTATGCAGACAATTGCTCGTGCAAACCGTGTCTCAGAAGGAAAGAGCAACGGTTTGATTGTTGATTATATTGGCATTGTTAAAGCACTCAGAAAGGCCCTTGCTGATTATACGGCAAATGTTAGCGGTAATGGTGGTGTTGATCCAACAGTAGATAAAGAGAAACTGATTAACCGTATTATTGAAACAATCGGAAAAGCAAAATTGTTTTTGGCAGAGAATGACTTTGATTTGCAAATGCTGATTGATGCATATGATTTTCAGAAACTTTCCTATCTGCAGGAAGCAGCAAATGCGGTGTGTGGAACGATTGAGGATAAGAAAACTTTTACAACATATGCATCTGAACTGAATCGCTTGATGAAATATACGGATCGTAGTGATATTACCGGTTACACTAGAAAAGAATATGAGGCAATAGCTGCTATCTATGCAGAGCTGCAGAAAAAGCGTAAACATATCAATACTACAGAGTTGCTGGTAGAAATTAATGCGATTATCAGTTCTTATGTTGAAATTCAGCATATGCCGTCAATGGTGCGGGAAGAGTCACGCCGTTTTGATATCAGTGCGATTGATTTTGATTTATTGCGCAGAGAATTTGCCAAGGTAAAGAAAAAGAATCTGGTTTTAAAAGACTTAGAAGAAGTGATTCAGCAGAAACTGGACAGAATGATGTTCTGCAATCCTGACCGAATCAATTATTATGAACGTTATCAGCAGATTATTGATGATTATAATAGTGAGCAGGATCGTGCAACTATCGAAAAAACATTTATGGATCTGATGGATTTGGCAAATCAAATGAATCAGGAAGAGCAGAGATATGTTCGAGAAGGATTCTTCAGTGATGAAGAGCTTTCTTTCTATGATATGCTATTCCGTGAAGATTTAAGTAAGAGCGATATTAAAAAATTGAAAGAAGTTGCGACAGATTTACTTCATAAAATTAAAGGCAAGATATCTGAATTTGACCACTGGACGGATAAACAGGAAACGAAAGCAGCTGTCGATAACCTGATTCGTGATACACTCTGGGCAGAATTGCCGGAATGTTATGACGAGGTAAGTATATCCGGATATCGTCAGAAGATATATGAGTATGTATATACAAGGTATAAAGAGGTTGCATAAGAAGGTTTCTTATATGATTTTGAAAGTTTATCAGGTATGTTAAAATTACAGTTTTCGTAATAGGGTAGATCCAACATGGAATTGATGGCTCAATCCCCGCTCAAAGTATATTCCTACAGGGAAATGGTGAAAGCGTTTGTAAAGAGATATAAAACTAATAAAGATGCTTCAGAAGATCGTAAAAAAGGTATGATTGGTGAACTTCTTGTACGTGTTATTCTGGAACTTGAAGGCAGATTTTTAACTGCTTCGCCATTTTTTAATATGGAAAAACGAAGCTTTAAAAAGGAATACGATGTTGCTTTGTTTGAAACTGCGACTAATGAATTGTGGATTGCAGAAGTTAAATTTGGTAATATTCAAAAAAGACAGAAAAATGCGTCGTCTGCTATTGTCAGGCGAATAAATACTGCAAAAAGAAAAGACCTGATTTGTCAGTATCGTTATGCAGACATTCGAGAAAAACGACAAACCGTTTATCCCTCTGATTTGAAGGAATTGTGGGAAAGGGTACAGCATCATACGAAATATTATGATGAGTTTGTCGTGCTGCTGGAAATGGAGGGATGTAAAAAATATGATTAAAATACTATTTATCTGCCACGGCAGGAGTTGTCATTTTTCTTAAATTCCCTTATTTTATGCGAATTCTGAGATAGAAGGAGAGTGTTTTACAACGAGTCTACAACTTTTAAAAGACGTTCCGATATGATACAATACAAGTCAATGGAGTAATTACAATATAGAGTTAACTAATTGAGATAGAAAATCATTATATACAGTAAATCTGTAAAGACTATAGAGCGAGTAGTGGAATTAAAAATAAGGCAGAAAAAGGAAGAGAAGAACAATGGCAAAAACCAAAAGAGCAGAGTCAAGGTGTAGATATCTAGTAAGAGAGATAGCAACTCAAAAAGGATGGGATGTTAGGCATCCCCAAAAAGGAGGTCAATTCTTAGAAGAGCAAGAAATTGAAGATTTTTTTAAAGATTCGGGACTTGGTAAAACTAAACCAGATTTTTTGGTTTGTAGAAATTATCAACCTTTAATAGTTGTCGAAGCAAAGAATGAAAAGAATAAGATTGATACAGCGATATCTGAAGCGGTTGATTATGCAGATGCTATAAATAAACATGGTAAATATACTGTTAATATTGCAGTTGGAGTAGCTGGAGAAGAAGATAATGGTTATTCATTTAGAACCAAGTTTTATAATGGTATAGAATGGATAGATTTATCAGCTAGGGGATTTGTATTAACCAGTTTTCCAAGTGTTGCAGAAATTGATAATGCATTTATTACAAATAACGGTACTACAGAAATTACAATACCTAAAATATCAGACTATATTTCAACAGCTATAGAGTTATCATCAATATTAAGATCTGCAAAAATTGAACCCTCATTAAGACCAAAAGTTTTAGGGGCAGTAATAACAGCTTTATATCAAGGTGAAATAGATTTAAGAGATGGAAAAGAATTGGAGTCTATAAATAAATTAGTAGAATGTGCGATTCGTTCAACTGACCATTTTGAAGAAAGTAAGAAAAAACAGTTAATAGAGACGTTGAAAATGACAAAAGCTGATTATGCTCGTTTAGCTCCTAAAATGGGAAAAATAATTTTTATCTTGAAAATGCTCAATATTAGATCAATTTTACAAACAGATACAGATTTTCTTGGGTTACTTTATGAAGCGTTTATACGATATGGATATGATAATAATTCGTTAGGAATTGTTTTTACCCCAAGACATATAACAAAATATTGTGCAGAGCTAATTGACGTAAGCGCAAAGGATAAAGTTATTGACATAGCATGTGGCTCTGGAGGATTTTTAGTAGCGGCATTTGATAGGATGTTATCTTCATATACAAAAATGGGAATTCCATTTAATGTCATAAGGGAGTCTTTATATGGTTTCGATACAAATCCAACAGTATGGGCTTTAGCTGCATTAAATATGTTTTTTAGAGGTGATGGGAAAAGTCATATAGAAAATGCAAGTTGTTTTGAAGAAAGTAGTATGAACGCTGTTAAAGATAGATTTACTAAGGCGTTGCTAAATCCTCCTTTTTCACAAGAAGAGGAGCCAGAGCGAGATTTTATTAATACAGCAATGGAGTCATTACAAGCATTGGGGGTGATGGCAGTTGTTGTAAAATCAGGTATTTTTGCAGATGATGATAATGCTCTTTGGAGAAACGATTTTTTAAAAAAGCATACTTTATTGGGAATGATTAGTTTGCCAAGTGATTTGTTTTATCCTACAGCAATAGATACAACGATTATGGTAGCACAAGCAAAACGTCCTCAGAATTTAACTGATAAGGTCTTTATGGCTAAAATATGGAATGATGGTTATAAAAAATTAAAAGGGAAAAGAGTAGAAACATCTGGTTCGCAATTAGATGAAGTGTTAGAAGAATTTAGAAAATTCAGAGCAGGAGAAGAAACTTCATCGAAATTGGTTACTGTTATTTCAGCAGAAAAAATAATGAAGAAAGGGGCTGAATTTTGCCCTGAACAGTATCTTCCACAGCCTCAATTTCCAGAAGAGGAGCAAGAACGGTATAGAGAAGATATTGTCAAATCAATATTAAGAACAACGGTTAGCATTGATGATATTGCAGATGAAGTTATAGAAGAATTCCCGTGTTTCTCTGAATTACCAGAAATGCCATATGGGGTAGAAGATAATATTGAGAAATTTTTCAACGTTAAAGGTGGAAAATCAAAAGGTGAAAGTAATTATAGCGAAGGTTCATGCCCTTACGTTTCATCAGGTGATCCATTAAACAGTATTATAAGACTTGTTGGAGATGTTGATGGAGAAGTGTTTGAAAATGGAGCCATTACAGTTACTTGTTTTGGACGAGCAAGTGTCCAACCTTGGAGATTCATGGCGCGTGGAAATGGTGGAAGTGCAGTCAGAGTACTGATACCAAAATATAAGATGTCCTTTTCTGAATTGGTATGGTTTGCTGCTCAAATCAACATGCAAAGATGGAGATTTTTCTATGGGCGAATGGCAATATTAAAAAGATTAAAGGATATAAAACTTGTATCGCCACCAGAAATGTTAACTGATGGCAATAAATCAATAGCAAAAAAAGTGGCTGAATTGTCAAAAAAAGTAACAGATATTTTAGAGGAATAAATTTAACGTACAGAAAAGTCCCTCTGTTTCCGCTGCTTCTCTACCTTTTTATGATTTATCTTCAGGGCTTCGCCCCAAATCTTCTTCGGTGTCAAATTTAGATATGGTAGAGCAGTACCGAATATGTTATACTTCGATAATATAGTATTCACTTTAAAAAGTAAATTTAAAATTTCAGTTACGGGACGTTAAATAAGGTATGTGTTTGATAAAGGGGGGCTTATGTTCGATAAAAAATATAACAAAGAGGTATTTTATAAACTTATGGATCTTGGAATTAAAGAAGCAAAGCGTATTAGATTAGAATTTGAAAGATGGTTGCATTTATTAATAAAATGCAACAAAATCCTATTATCTACATAAATAAATTTTAAGCATTATAATAGACTTAAAAACCAAGTTGCCATTGGAAGAGTCGAGGTATAACAACTAATGTAAACGGGAGATAGCCAAAATATGTATCTCCCGTTTAACATTTTCGCTATTTCTTAATCTTGAGCTCAAATTTTAACATAGCCTTTACCATAGCGGTCTGGATCTCGCCTTTCCATTCTTCATCTACCTGCATGCTGACATTGCTGTTTTCGTGATAAAACGGGCGTAAACACAGCTTGGAGATATAAGCGTCATAAAAATTTAGAATTTCCTTGATGGATGTTTCATCCCCACTTGACGCTTTACAGATAAGGTCAAAAGAGGGATAACCATAGTCTTTTGTCATTTACAATATTTCCTTTTCACTCAACATCATTTTCAATTTTTCTAAGCCTTTGTTCCGTGTATAGCCAACAGCAGAACGTGATACATGGTACAGCTTGGCAATTTCTTTATCGCTCATATCATGGAAATAGTAGAGCAGAATAAACGCTCTTTGTTTCTCTGATAATTTGTTCAACGCTGTACTGATTTTTTCATCAGATATTTGAACAGTGAAATGTAACACTGGGAATGTCGTTGTATCGCAAGAATACTTATCAACATTACCTTGCTCATTCAGCTTTGCTTCACCCATTTCACAAAATAACACTTCCTGCTTGAAACGTCTGGCAAGCAACTTTCTCTTTTGCTTCAACGTGCCTTTTATGGTTATCATCATTAAAGCATTGAATTGTAGTCTGATGACTTCTTTAAAAGAAGATGATTTCATTCTTTCTAGTGTCCTTTATTTCTTTAAATGAAAATATTCTGAAAAACAAGAGGATGTATTGATAAGGTGTTTAAAACTTCCCCTTTCTTTAATGTGACCATTTTCCATATAAAAGATTTCATCGTACTTATCCAATAAATTTTGTTCTAAATGATGAGTAATTGTTATGAGTGTTAAATCTTCCATTTTTAATAATCTGTTTTCTATATCGTATGCTGTCTGCATATCAATGGCAGATGTACCCTCGTCTAATATGAGAATAGGTTTGTTTCTGATCAAAGCACGTGCAACTGCAATTCTTTGTTTTTGTCCACCAGATAGATTAGAGCCATTTTCTCCGACCCGATATTGCAAGCCGGTTGGAAGCTCAGATATAAATTCGGTCAATCCGCTGTCCGCTATAACTTTTTCAACTTGTTCCTCTGGATAATGTTCATGTAAACAGATATTGTCATATATGGTTTCGTCAAACATATAGATATTCTGATGAATTATTGATGACAGCTGAACCACACTATCTTTATCCAGCATATGAAATTCCGTATCATCATATAAAATTTTGCCTTTGTATGTGGAGTAATAACCAGATAAAAGTTTAATCAGTGTACTTTTTCCGCAACCGCTTTTCCCAACAATAACGTATTTCTTACCTTTTTCAATAAGGCAGTCTATTCCGCTTAATATATCTGTTGTTCCGTCATAGGAAAAGGACAAATCTTTTGCACTTATATGAGATTGATATGTGGCTACACTTTCTTTTTGGGACAGAAATATGGAATGTTTCGATATAATTTCCAACTTCTCTACAATAGGGTGGACGCTCTTCATTTTAGGAATATTTGTAAATATCATAATAAGTGGATTTGCCAGATTACTGCTCACTTGTACCATTCCTAATAAAGTTCCCACAGTTATGCGTCCTGCGATAATAAAGTAAGCAGATAAGAATAAAACCACAATTTGAACCATAAGGGCTAGGAAAGCAGAAAGCCCCTCGTTTAGTGCAAGTAATCTGTCAACGCTATATTTAGATTTAATTGTTTCGGTATTTGCCTTATCAAATCGTTGTATTACGGTTTTTGACATAGAATATGATTTGATAATTTCAAATCCAGACAGAATATCTTTTAAGCTGACTGTGAATTCTGCCAACTTTGAAGAAAACTTATTCTGTCTTTTTTCCAGTGTTCCACCCAGCAGACTTGGCATAAGGAACATAACTGCAATCGCTACTATTACGCAAAGTGTAACAATGATGTCAAAATAAATCATCAATACGAAAGATGATATAAAGATAACGGTGTATTGGACTACTTCAAATAATGGGAGTAAAAAATTGTCCTCCAGCATTTTCACATCATTTGTAACGACAGATATATAATCAGCGGTATTCTTCTTTTCAAAATCTTCTATACTGTGATTGATTGTTCCTCGAAAAACATCCGAGCGGATTTGAAGTATAATCTTACAAATTACTTTTTTGCTTAGTAACGATTGGAGATAAAGAAAAAATCCCAACACTATAAAGTAGACAATCGAAAATATAACCATTCTTATAAATTGCTGGATATTTTTATCCATAGCGATATCCAATAGTTGCTGAAGCAGGACAGCCATAAAAACATACCCCAGAGAAGAGATTACGCTGGTTAAAATCGTTAAGATAAATAAGAACTTGTTTTTCTTAATATAGATACTCATAATTCCCTCCTATTTATACATGTTACATGTATGTATATTATTAAAAATAAAATTGCCTTTCGACAATCTTATTTTCATATGCAACGCTAAGCTTTTTCTTTGCATAACTTGACAATTTCATCATCAATTACTGGAAGCCCTAGATTATCCATAATCGATTTAATCATTAAAAATTTCTGCCATGCTTCATCATCAGTCATGGGATATATCGTAGGTATCGACCAGAAATTCGTTAAAAGAACAAATAAATCTGCTAATAATTTTGGCTGTTCTGATTTAATTGAACTGTCTTGTATTCCTTCCTCGATCAGTTCTTGATACATAGGCGATAGTTCTTGATTACTTTCAATCAGTTTTTTTAGAAAAGCTGGACTTCCCATAAGCTGCATGGATGCCATACTTAACTGATGATGCTCTGTTTCATCAAAAGATGTTTTTAATACGAACTTCAACTTTTCTAATCCGTTCAGTTCTTTGTGGCTTTTTGCTTTCTCAAAGGGATTACTCTCATAAAAAAGTTTTTCGCATAAAGCATCAAATACTTCTTCCTTTGATTTGAAATGATGATAAAAAGCTCCTCTCGTCAGTCCGCCCATTTCGCTTATAATATCTAATACAGTTGTTTCTTCGTACCCTTTTTCTAAAAATAATTTTAAAGAAGCGTCCAATATTTTTTGAACTGTTTCTTCTGGATACTTATTACGTGGCAAAAACTCCCCCCCCTATACATGTACTTTGCACGTATATGGTATCATGCAATCTGCATGTATGTCAATGGGATTGTCCTTTTTGAAAACAGTTTATCTTTCAGTGAAGCAACAACACTCATATCCTTATTTCCTCTTGTCTACCATAAACAGAAAATGAAAAGCCCAGTCAAGAGCCTGCCACCGTAGGTGGTGTTTACACTCTTGATCCGGGCTTTTTAGTTTTCTGTATCTTCTTGTAAGAGGAGAGAAGCGGTCTATTTTCTGTGGTTTAGTTCCTTCAAATATTCGTTGTAATCGTAGCTGTCAAAATCATCTTTCGGTGACACTTCTGGAATGTTCCGTTTATTATTCTCATCCGCAAGGTCAGCTAATGTTGCATCATCATAAGGCTCAACATGTGGATAGCCTTTCAAGGGTTCGCCGTAGCACTCTTTACTATGCAGAACGTCGTAACATTTTATCAGTCGTTCTATTTTCTGTCGCTGGACTAATTTCTTTATCTCACAGAGTTCCTCCACAGAAGTCTTAGTGTCACTCATATAGTTCTGAATATATTCAGACAGTTTTGCTTTCATGTAGAACTGCCATTCTTCTTGGCTCTGGAAATATTCATGGTCGGGTAAACTGTCGAGAGAAACATTGAAATCTTCTTCCCGTTTCACAACTTCCATAATGAATTGTTCCACATGGGAAGTTTGTTCCCATTCACCCGTTAGAAGCTCATTCGGGGTTACACCCAACACATTTATAATCTTTTCCAGTGTTTCAAAGGTAGGATAGTTTACACCACGTTCAATCTTGGAAAGACTCTGCAAGTTGATACCAATAGCGTCCGCAAGCTCCTGTTGTTTCATTTTTCTATGTTTTCGGATAATCTGTATATTTTCGCCCAAAAGCTGATAATTCATGGCATATCTTCTCCCTTCATTTGGATTATGAGCCTATCATACTTATTTGTTTACAGAAAGTCAAGAAAAAGTTCTTGACAAATAACTCTGTTGGCATTACTATATCGCTAGAAACAGTGATTAAGCACTATAAGGTCAATCACACGCTTGAGTAAGCATTGATAAGAGATATTTTCACTTCATAAGCGTTAATACACGATCTTATGGACTGAAAATCGGAGTTTCCAGATATGCCAGAACGGACGGGGCACGTCACCCCAGACGTGACACGGACGGGCTGGTATATCTGGGAAGGAACGCCGTCAGGCGTTCCGCAAAGGGCGAATATGTAACACCGCCCTGCGCATACAAGTCATAGTAGCTGAAAATGTGCATGGATAAAGGGAAAATGGCTGTTCCGACTATGCACAAAACACAACGGAAAGAAAGGAGTAATGCAACATAGCAACACATGAACATCTGACAGTAAAGATTGATTACATCAGCATTGTATTTGACAGTGCAACAGCGGAAGAAGTGATAAGGCACATCTTAGATATGCCGGAAGATATCTTTATCACTTATCCGGCAAAAGTAGCTTTTAAGACTTACCAGACACGCTGGCAGTTAGGGGACATTTACATATCGGGCAACGCAAAGCCTACAGAGGACAATCCAGAGGGACTTGGCTGTTACCTCGTTATGACAGGGAGAGGGTGTGATGATATTTTTAATATCCTCGACAGTCATAACCGTACATTCGGGCATATGTTTCATCAATGCGTTCGCTGGTTCGGTACAGAGTTCCATTTTACAAGGCTGGATATCGCCATTGACGACAGGAATGAAGTACCGTTCTTCACGCCAGCACAGATACAGAAGAAATTTGAAAAAGAGGAATTTGTCTCCACCAGCGATTTCTACCACTTTGACGACAGCAAGTATGATACGGACGACTTGGCAAGGACGGCTTATCTCGGTTCTGGGAAATCCGCCATATCTTACCGCTTCTACGATAAGGACAGAGAGGTGAGCGCAAAGTACAGTAAATCCCTTGACGAAATCGGGAGCTGGAAACGTACAGAGATACAGCTCCGTGATGAAAAGGCACACGCCTTTGCCATGCTCTTTGAGGAAAGACCTATGGAGCTGGGAGAACTTGCGTTCGGTCTGCTGGCGGAAAATCTGCGCTTTGTCGTTCCCAACAAGAGCGAGAGCAACAAGAGCCGTTGGAAAACGTGCCGTTTCTGGAAACGCTTCTTAGGGAACGTAGAGCCTTTGAAGCTTCATATCCCCAAAACACAGAACTCGCTTCTGGAAACCCAGCAATGGCTGACGGACGGGGGCGTTATCTCGGCGGTCAAAGGTTTCTATTTTCTCGAAGAGCATGATGCTTTAGGTGAGCTGAAATCAGTCGGGGAAATGCTGGACAAGGCAAGGTACAGCCCTCCACTCTCCAGCAAGCTGACGGGGCATTTACAGAGGATAGGCAGGGAAGAACTGATACCGCATATCCAGTATGATACCAAAAGCGGAAAAGGGGGCGTTGTATGAGTAATACGGATATTCCCGTATGGGAGAAATACACCCTGACCATTGAAGAAGCGTCAAAATATTTCCGTATCGGGGAGAAGAAACTCCGCAGGCTGGCAGAAGAAAATCAAGGAGCCTGCTGGCTGATGATGAACGGCAACCGTATCCAGATCAAGAGAAAACAGTTTGAGAAAGTTATTGACGAACTGGACGCTATCTGACGCCGTATTCTGGCGTTTTATAGATTTGGATATGGTAGAGAAGTGCCGGATATGTTATACTTCAAAATGTCATATCGGGACTCTTTCAAAAGTGGAAAGGAGCGAAGATGAGCGAGAAAAGACGTGATAATAAAGGTCGTGTCTTGCGAAATGGAGAGAGTCAACGTAAAGACAGACGTTTCATGTATAAATACACAGATAATGCAGGAAACATAAAATATGTGTATAGTTGGAAACTGGTCAAGACAGATACCGTTCCCAAAGGGGCGAAAGATGATTTGTCGCTGAGAGAAAAGGAAAAGCTGATACATAGAGATTTGGAAGATGATATTGTTCCTTGTGGCGGTGAAATGACAGTGCTGGATTTGGTGAAGAAATATGTGTCGCAGAAAACAGGAGTGAAGCATAATACAGAAGCCAATTATAACTTTGTCATTAACATTATCAAGAAAGAGGACTTTGGAAAAAAGCGGATTGATAAGGTGAAATTATCTGACGCAAAAGGCTGGCTGATTAAATTGCAGAGTGACGGCAGAGGGTACAGCACCATACATTCTGTGCGTGGCGTTGTAAGACCAGCGTTCCAGATGGCGGTTGATGATGATTTGATAAGGAAAAATCCCTTTGAGTTCCAGCTTGCCACGGTAGTTGTCAATGACAGTGTGACAAGAGAAGCCCTTACCAGAAAGCAGGAACGGGCATTTCTGAAATTCGTAAAAGAGGATAAACACTTTTCCAGATACTATGAAGGTATCTATATCCTTTTTAAGACAGGACTTCGGATTTCTGAATTTGTAGGGCTGACGATTGCGGATATTGACTTGAAAAACGGCGTTATCGACGTCAATCATCAGTTGCAGAGAAAACGGAATATGGAGTATGTCATAGAGGAGACGAAAACCGAGTGCGGTACAAGGCTTGTACCCATGACAGACGAGGTGAAAAAGTGTTTCCGCAAAAAATCATTGAGAACCGCAAAAAGCCAAAGACAGAACCCATGATAGACGGGAAAGTGGGCTTTCTGTATCTGGACAAAAATGCTATGCCAATGGTCGCCCTGCACTGGGAAAAGTATTTCCAGCATATCTGTGAGAAATATAATAAAATTTACAAAGCCGAAATGCCAAAGGTGACGCCTCATGTCTGCCGTCATACATTTTGCTCCAATATGGCAAAGTCGGGCATGAACCCTAAGACGTTGCAGAAGATTATGGGGCACTCGGATATTGGCGTGACGCTGAACACTTATACGCATGTAGGCTTTGAAGATATTCAAAAAGAGATGAAAAAGATATGTAGTTAGGTGAGTTGTAAAGTTGTAAAATAGGGGAAGTTTTACAACCTATTTTACAACTTTTCAGAGGAAAAACCTGCTGACATATGCCAAAATATGCAAGTTTCCCTAAAATGGGAAAATGCGGGAAAGCCCGTAAAATCAAGGAAAACCAACATATAAGGAGAAATGCGAACATGATAAAAATACTATTCATCTGCCATGGCAGGAGTCAGAGTATGAGCTGTTTAGCGGCCTTTGGCGGCTGAAATGCGGCAAATTGGGGTAGGAGAGTCAGAGGAAGACTACGATTTTACTACTACTGAGGAAAGAAAAGGTAAATAATGTAGAATGGCCTGGGAGAAAGCTCTTTCAGGCTTTTGTGTTTTTAACGATATTCGGATATGTGAATAATGATTGACAATATTCAGATATACGAATATAATGTATCTATGCTTGTAATGAAAGGAGCTAAAATATGAATTTATTAACTTCTAGTGAAATGGCAAAAAAATGGGGTATTTCCAGTAGAAGAATAGCAATTCTTTGTAGCGAGGGGAGAATCGCTGGTGCTGTAAAAAAGGGAAAAACATGGCTTATACCTTCTGATGTACCGAAGCCTTCAGATGCAAGACGTTCGGATTCAGATGATATATCAGAAGATGGATTAAAAAAAGATGACAGAACAAAAGTTAAGTTGGATGAAATTGTTGATTATGCTACTGGAAAAATAGTTCATAATAATCCAGAAGAGGCGTATCGGCAAGAATTTGAACACATTTTAATTGATGATCTAGGATATCCAAAAAAGAATATTGATATAGAAGTCATAATTCAGCGAGGTGCAAATAGAAATGCTGAAAAAGCCGATATTGTAGTATATAGAAGTGAAGATCATTGCCAAGAAAATGCTTATATTATAGTTGAAATTGAGACGCCTAAAAAGACATACGATGTTCAAGCGCTGACGTATATAACAGCTACTACTGCTCCCTACGCTGTTTGGTATGCTGGTATGGAAAAAAACAGTAAGGGCCCATATTATCATTATAGAGATATGGGGGTTGATCCAATTCACTTTATGATAATTCCCACTCTTCCTAGATATGGAGAAACACAAGAGATGATTGGGAAATATCATAAAGGAGATTTGAAGCCAGCAAAAGCATTAAAACTAACATTTGAAAGAATGTATTATCATCTTTACGGAACGGGGCCAATAAAAAGGGAAGAGAATATAGCTGTTGAAATTATCAAACTTCTGTTTTGCAAAATAATTGATGAGCTTGCCCCTGAAGACTTATGTGAATTTAGAGCAACTCCAGTTGAACTTAAATCAGATTCTGGTAAAGCCGAAATAAGAAGAAGGATTGATGGTCTTTATGCCAAACTGTTATCTGACCCTGATTACGGAGAAATGTTTAAAGATGAAACATTGGAGTATGACAACGAATCAATTGCTTATATTGTTTCTATTTTGCAAGGATTATCTTTAACAGATGAGGAGACAAACACAGATGCGTTAGGCGATGCATATGAAGTATTGCTTCCTTCTACTTTGAAAGGGGAAAGCGGACAATTTTTTACTCCCCGTGAAATTGTACGTTTTGCCATTGAAGTGATTGCTCCCAACTATAGTAAGAAAGAGTATATTTTAGATACTGCATGCGGATCCGCAGGCTTTTTATCAGTTGCTTTGGAAAACATAAGAAAGCAAATCAATACTTTGTATGCAAATCGTGGGTTTTCTAAAGAGAAAAAAAGGGGGATGCTGAAGGATTATGCTGGCAAATATGTATTTGGATGCGATATTGATCCATTGTTATACCGTATTTCTAAATCTTATATGGCCATTATGGGAGAAGGGAAGGGGAATATCTATAATTTAGATTCTTTGGATCTTACTAATAGACTCGATCCCAATTTTAGACGTTCGGTTACCGAAGGCAGTGTGGATATAATTACTACTAATCCCCCGTTTGGAACTCAGATCAAAGATACAAGGCGAGATGTGTTGAGAACATATGATTTGGGTCATAAAATTATTAACGGTGAACCTACAAATGAGGTTCTAGAAGGGCAAGATCCAGATAAACTTTTTTTAGAAAGAGATATCTCTTATCTTAAAGAAGCTACGAACGATGCTGATGGTGGTAGAATGGTAATTGTGCTTCCAAAGCAGAATCTTTCTGGAGCAAAAGAAGAATCTGTCGAATTTAGAAAGTGGTTACTGAAAAGGGTCCAAATTACTGCTATAGTGGATCTTCCTAGAGAGGCTTTCCAACCACATACGGGGACTAAAACATCATTAGTTTTTTTGAAAAA
>UMKM01001925.1_pt1 | contig 21853 bp, 19 predicted proteins | sample 1966331 | NCBI WGS metagenome assembly UMKM01 (sample SAMEA4836176, study PRJEB28245) | human gut metagenome | biome: gut microbiome; material: fecal sample | place: Denmark | collected 2008 | reverse complement strand
ATCATTAAAGGCGAGGTCTTTTGAATGTCGATAGTACCGCTCATGCTCAAAACCATTGTTAAATCCCATGTTAAACCTCCAAATTTTCGATAAAGCGTAAAAAGTTGAAAATTTGGAGATTCTAGGGATACTTTGCGGCCAGTTCCAGCCACGAAAAGAGGGCAAAAAGAAACATGAAATGTCCTTTCCACTGGATGCGGAGGATGAGGACACTTCACTGTTGGACAGGGCACTGGCTTTTCTTTGGGCGCAAAAAAGAGACGCATTAAAGAAAAGGGTACAAACACTGTTTTCCATCCGCGGATGGAAAGCAATATGAGTATCCTCAGCCTTTAATGCATCTCAGGCTTTCGATATATTTTTCTTCGTTACAGGTCAAAAGCGGTTTATCCGGCTAAAAAAAGGACAAAAAAATAAAACCCTCGCGGCCAGACAACAAGGCTTTGACTTGCCTTGTTATCATAGCACACGAGGGTCTTATAGAAGTCACATGACGGTCTTATGAAAGTCACATGGAACGATTTTAGAAAAAATAAGGTCACACAGAAGTTGTATGAAGGTCACACGAAAGTCGCATGACGCAACTACGTTATTTTATCATTCGAGTGAGTTGAGTAGTTTCTGGTATTCATCTTCGGGCAGCTTTTGCTTCGCAGCCGCAAGCTCGCCCGCTGCCATCTCGTCCATGTGCTGCTTCTGGTACGAGCGAATAAGCCAATAGTAGGCTTTTGTGTTTTCCGGCGCGATGGTCAGGGCCAGTGCAGCATCCCGATGAAGCAGATCGTATGCGTGGAAGTCCATCAATTGCTTCAGCAGTTCATTAACTGTACTCATAAATGCGAGGTGGTATCGGTTTGCGTAGTGAACCAGCCAATGTTCGCCATTGGCAGCAGAAAGAAGTTTGCCCTGATACAATGATGCCGCTTTTTCGAGCAATCTCACCTTATTTATAGCAGAAGTGGCTTTTGCGGCTGCAATGCACAACTCATCGAACCGCTGAAAATCGGTCGTGATATGGAGGTCGGGGTTGAATTGGTAGCCAGACGGCGTGGAGAGAATCAGCTGCTCATCCGAGATAATGCTGAATGCTTGCCGCAGCCGGTAAACGAGCTGTTTGACCTTTTTTCCGGGTTCGTCCTTATCCTCCAGTTCTTCTGGCCAGATTTCCTGTACGATTTCCAACGATGAAAGGGCTTTCTTATTGGAAAGCAGCATAAAGGTCAGCAGACGGCTGATTTTAGGAGATTTCAGGTCAGACTCCGGCAGGACACCGTGGGAAGTGTGGATTTTCAATTCTCCGAACAAGCTGATGAAGACATCATGGCTGCTCTTGATATTTTCTGGCGAGAATGCCATGCTCAGACTGTCAGCCATTCGCTTATCGTTGTATGCCGCCAGTAACACATAGGCCAGAAGTTTAAGCATACTGGTCTGATGGGTGTACCGCTGAGGGTTGCGCACGGCAATCAGGGCGATTTGCCGTGGTTCCAGTGGAATCGCAAGGACGGACTTAATACCTAAGCGCTCATACAACCGGTATTCGTCCGGGTAGGTGTCCTTGACATCTTCTGCATCAGAAACGACCATCGGGGTTCCTCTGCGCACTGCCTTTACCCAGCGGTCGAGAAATTCAGACGATTCAAACTCATTTGTAAGGATAGTGGTTTTATCTTCTTGGCATTCATTGTGCCACCAGAGCGGCTTCCACAGCCCCAAATCCAGATCAACCTGAATTAGACCGCACCAGTCGGCATCATAGAATTTACAGGCCGCTTCCATGACCCGCAGAGCAACTTCCTTCGGCGGCAGATGGCGATAGTATAACTGTGTCTCCAGCTCATTCATTGTGTTCTCAAAATCAAGCGCACACTGAACGTTCTCCGTGTCAAGTTCTTCGCTCACCGAATCAGATTGCCGCATAACAGACACCTCCTGAATAAAAAGCAGCATCCGGGCATTCTTCCGCTTAATACGGTGAATCCCGGATGCTGCTATGTAAAGCTATCTCTCCACCGCATAAGCTGAAGAATGCCCCATCATTTTGCTTTTAAATAACAAAAACCGCCTGTGAGTTGAAATCTTCACAGACGGTTCTAACATGGTAGAGGGATAAAATTATCCCATTCAAAAAGCAACCAGCTGCCATGACCTCGTATATGAGATTTTAGACTCATTTGGCTTTGTTGCCCTATCTTTCGGTAGGTTTACCAAGTATTAAGTTCTTTGATAATTTACTTTTTTACGATTGTTTTTATAAAAGCCGTAAGTGCATTGATCTGCTCGGCATCGAACTGTTTTAGCTGGTCAACAAGTGCATTCATTCCATTGGAGGTTTCCTCGCCGAAATTAAAAAATTCTTGTGGAGTAATGTTGAAATATTCGCAGATGTAAAAGAAATTTGCCATCGTCGGAAAGGCAGTACCACTTTCGATTGCACGAATATAGCCGGGATTCTGCCCGATTGAGAGGCTCATGTCTCTTGCAGACACACCCTTCTGTGTGCGCAGCTCAGTAAGCCTCTTAGAAAACTGTTCTTCGTACATGGCCACCACCATCCTTCTCAACTCTATTGTAGTCGAGAGCATAGCTGAAACCGAATGATTAAATCTATTATTTTTAATTGATATAATCAACTACCTGTGATAGACTAAAAGAAAATGGAAAAAATAAAAACCATGAATTTTTACATTCATGGTTTATGTTTCCTGTCGCAGAGTAGCCCACTCTGCGACAGGATGATTCAATTGAATTTTACCGCCGATTACACGGATGGTCAAGAGAAAGCAATCTGAAATTCTGAAAAAAAGAAAATAATGTCGTACTTACTCGACAATTTCAACAAATTCGATACAATCCGATTGTATGCTCCGTCAAATAAGCCGTCAACGAAAGGAAGGTTTTTGTGTCAAGAAAAGGATTGAACATTTATAAAAGGAAGGATGGCCGCTGGGAAGCACGCTACATAAAGTCGCGAAATGCGCTGGGAAAGCCCAAATATGGTTATCTGTATGCTTCCTCCTACCGCGAAGTGCGATGTGATCTACAGCACACGCTCCAGCTCCAAGGTAAACCATCCGGAAGCGAGGAAAGAACCAGAAACAGTACATTTGAACTTGTTTCCATGGAGTGGCTTGACGCCTTTTCCATTAACTTCAAGGAATCCACCTACATTCGTTATCGGACGCTAATCGAATGCTATCTCATGCCATCATTCCAGACAGTAAAAATCGAGAAGATCACAAAAGAAATGGTAAGGAAGCTTTGCAAACACCTTGAACTGCACGGAAAAAAGGATAAAACCGGTCTTTCTCCCAAGACAATCTCGGATGTGCTCTCTGTTCTGCGTCGCATTCTGAATTATGCAGGAACACTCGGTATATTCGTAGATTCGAAGGTTCTTGATATCAGGGTCAAGCAGACGCAAAAGTCGTTGCCCATTTTAAGCCTCCCAGAGCAGATGATTTTGCAGCAATATCTAGAGGAACATCCCGATGCTCTGAATCTGGGGATTCTTCTTTGTCTACTGACAGGAATACGTATCGGGGAGCTGTGTGCGTTGACGTGGGAAAAGATCTCGATTTCGGAAAGGAATATCTATATCTGTCAGACGATGCAACGTATCCAGAATCGGGTACCTGGGAGCAAAAAAACACATATCGAGATTGCATCTCCCAAAAGCAGCTCCGCTAATCGGAATATCCCAATCTCAAATTTGCTGTTCGGTTTTCTGGAGCGCTATTCCCTGAGTCACACCGGATTCTTTTTGAGCGGTTCTCCTTCGAAGTTTATCGAACCGCGGTGCATTCAGCGAAGATTTCACAAGATTTTGGATGCCTGTGGATTGGAAAAAAGGAATTTTCATGTTTTAAGGCACACTTTTGCCACACGCTGTGTGGAAGCAAAAATCGACATCAAAACTCTGAGTGAGATTTTAGGACACTCATCTGTTACCATCACAATGAATCGATATGTTCATCCTTCGTTGGAGCTGAAGCGGGAAACGATGGAACAGCTGGCAGATTTTATTTCCGTCAAATAAGCCGTCAATCCGAATTGCCAAACGAATTACCGTTGTTTTTTCGCCATTATCGCAGAGTGGGCTACTCTGCGACAGAAAATAATCCCAACAACTCACCTGTGCATTGTTGTACACCGTATAGATTCGGGTGTAAAGGGAACTTTTGATTCTACGGCAGAAATTCGTCTGCTGAGAATATAACAAACTTTTTACTTGAGGAGGACTTTATTATGAATTTGATGAAATGCCCCAACGGCCACCACTACGATGCTTCCCGGTTCAGCAGCTGCCCCTTCTGCGGCATGGAAGGTGTGAACGTTGGGCCGGATCAGACGACGGTTCCTTTGGACGTCCCGGTGTCTCAGCCGGGTCCCAGCGTAGCGACTGAACCTCTGAGCACTGCAATTCCCGATGACGATGACCGCACGCTCCCTGTAACTGCAGATATGTTGGACGGTGCTACAGAAAAGTCGGCACCAGTTGTTGGTTGGCTCGTCTGCACGGAAGGTGTGAATAAGGGAACCGACTATCGTCTGCATCAGGGCCGCAATTTTGTGGGTCGTTCTTCGGAGATGGATGTCTGCATCCTTGGCGACAACACGGTTTCCCGCAGCTCTCATGCGATTGTTGTGTATGATCCGCGTAGTAATGTGTATCTTGCGCAGCCGGGCAGCTCTAAAGAGCTGTTCTATGTGAACGATAAGCTTGTGCTCAACCCAATTGAGCTGAAGGCCATGGACCAGCTCAGCATCGGCGACACGAAACTGATGTTTGTTCCCTTGTGCAGCGAAAAATTCCACTGGTAAAACGAAATAAGGGGGAATCGTTGTGATAAATCGGGCTGGAAATAAAGAAAAGGCAAAACGTGTTCTGAATGAAAACGGAAATCTGTCCGGAATGGTCGGCATGGAGATTCTGTATCGGGTGATTGCGGCAATCACAAGTGTCCTGCTGGGTGCGATGATCGCAGGCGGCATTGGGGTCGTGTCGGCGGTTGTGTCGGCACCGTTCAAGCTGTTTGGGGCTAGAGATATAATAGGGTCAACCAAGAAAACCTACGATAACTAAAGGGTTTTGACGGCTCGACTCGTTCAACAAAAGTGTTTATTTGCTGATAGGAAGCGGAGAAGCTGAAATCCAAATGTTATATGTGGGAGGTTTTGGCGCAGCTCTGTTTTGACCCACAAAATGAGCAGCAAGTAAAAAAATAAGGAGAACGAATCGAGCCTACGGTGGATTGCCATTGAGTGATCCGCCGTGGGCTTGTTTATTGTTGAAAAAAATTGGAGAAATCATTCTAAAGTTAGATGAGTAGATAAAGTGGTATTGGGAGGAAGCAAACCTATGGCGGAGAAAAAGAAAATACTGTACATAGTCGAAGCTATGGGCGGAGGCGTATTTACTTACATTGTAGATTTAGCAAATGAACTGGTAAATAAATATGATATGTACATTGCGTATGCAGTAAGAAAGCAGACACCGAAAAATTACAAGGACTATTTTGATAAAAGAATCCATCTAATCGAAGTAAGAAATTTCGGAAGAGCAATCAATCCAATAAAGGATATTGCGGCTTTCTTTGAGATTAAGAAGATTGCGGCAGAGATAAAACCAGATTTGATTCATCTGCACAGCAGCAAAGCAGGGGCGATTGGTCGAGTTGCGTTTGATGGAAAAATACCGATGTTCTATACGCCGCATGGATATAGCTTTTTGATGGAGAATTGTAATCCTGCAAAACGCAGAGTTTTTAAGTTGATTGAGTCAGTTTGTGCCAAAAGAAACTGTACTACAATTAGCTGCAGTGTGGGAGAACATCAGGAAACCTTAAAGCTTACCAAGAATGCTGCTTATGTAAATAATGGCATCAATATGGAAGAGCTTCAAGAGATTATTGACCAGACAGAAAAAGTAGAGCATCCGTTCACTGTGTTTACTCTCGGAAGAATTTGCTACCAGAAAAATCCGACATTATTTAACACGATTGCAGAATCGTTGCCCGATGTCAGGTTTGTCTGGATTGGAGATGGTGAGCTACGGGAGGAACTGAAAAGTAAAAATATTGAAATTTCAGGATGGGTGGATAGAAGCACTGCGATTAAATATGCGGTCAATGCAGACGTGTTCGTTCTTCCAAGTAGATGGGAAGGGCTTCCGATTTCGTTGTTAGAGTCTATGTATATGAGAAAAGTCTGTGTTGTCAGCAACGTGATTGGCAATAGAGATGTGATTCACAATGGCGAAAATGGCTTTGTGTGTTCTAGTGCAGAGGCGTTTGTAGAGGCGATTAGAAAAGCTCAAGGAGAAACTCAAGAGCTAACAGAGCAAGCTTATCAAGATGTATTAAATAAGTATAACACTAAAGTTATGGCTGAACAGTATAGTCGAAAATATAAAGAAAGTCTATAAGATTTTATTCTAAATCATAATTCTTTATGTGCAATTAAATGAAGTGTGCTTAAAAGGTAAAAAGATAAATTATGGATATTAAGAAAGAATACCAGCGTTGGCTGGAAAACGCTACGACAGATGCCGATGTTGCTACTGAATTGAAAACATTAGACGATGCAAAAATCGAAGACGCATTTTACCGTGACCTCGCCTTTGGCACGGGCGGTCTGCGCGGCATCATCGGCGCAGGCACGAACCGCATGAACATCTATACCGTGGCAAAGGCTTCTCAGGGTCTGGCAGACTATCTGAAGAAGAACTATGCCGAGCCGTCTGTGGCTATCGGTTACGACAGCCGCATCAAGAGCGATGTGTTTGCAAAGGTGGCTGCGGGTGTGTTCGCGGCCAATGGGGTCAAGGTCAACATCTGGCCTGTCCTGATGCCTGTTCCTACCGTGTCTTTTGCGACCCGCTATCTGCACACCTCTGCCGGTGTCATGGTGACAGCTTCCCACAACCCCAGCAAGTACAATGGCTATAAAGTCTACGGTGCAGACGGCTGCCAGATCACCACTGAGGCAGCAGCAGAGATCCTTGCCGAAATCGAGAAACTGGATATCTTTGCGGACGTCAAGACCAGCGACTTTGAAGCAGGTGTGGCAAACGATAGCATCCAGTACATCCCGGACGAGGTTTATACCGCATTCGTGGAGCAGGTCAAGAGCCAGTCTGTTCTGTTTGGCGAAGAGGTCAACAAGAACGTGGCTATCGTATACAGCCCGTTGAACGGCACCGGCCTGAAGCCTGTGACCCGCACCCTGAAGGAGATGGGCTACACCAACATCACCGTGGTTAAGGAGCAGGAGCAGCCGGACGGAAACTTCCCGACCTGCCCGTATCCCAACCCGGAGATCAAGGAAGCGATGGCGCTGGGCATGGAGTATGCCAAGAAGTGCAACGCCGACCTACTGCTGGCAACTGATCCCGACTGCGACCGTGTGGGCATCGCCGTCAAGAACAAGGCGGGAGAGTACGAGCTACTGACAGGTAACCAGACCGGTATGCTGCTGTTGGACTACATTTGCAGCCAGCGTGTGAAGCACGGCAAGATGCCTGCTGATCCGGTCATGGTCAAGACGATTGTGACCATGGATATGGGCGAGCAGATCGCTACCCATTATGGACTGCGAACCATCAACGTGCTGACCGGCTTCAAATTCATCGGTGAGCAGATCGGCAAACTGGAAAAGCAGGGCAAAGCAGACAGCTATGTGTTCGGCTTTGAGGAAAGCTACGGCTACCTGACCGGCTCCTACGTCCGCGACAAGGACGGTGTGGACGGTGCTTACATGATCTGCGAGATGTTTAGCTACTACGCAGCCAAGGGCATCAGCCTGCTGGACAAACTGGACGAGTTGTACAAGACCTACGGCTACTGCCTGAACACCCTGCACAGCTATGGGTTCGATGGCAGCGCCGGTTTTGCCAAGATGCAGAGCATTATGCAGGCATTCCGGGGTGATATTAAGGAGTTCGGCGGCAAGAAAGCTGTCCAGCTGCTGGACTACGCACCCGGTTTGGATGGTCTGCCCAAGTCCGATGTGCTCAAGTTCCTGCTGGAAGATAACTGCTCTATTGTGGTGCGTCCATCCGGTACCGAACCAAAGCTGAAGACTTATATTTCTGTCAGCGCAGAGAATAAGGAAACGGCCGAGATAGTGGAGGCAGATATCCGAAAGAGCGCTGAAAAATATTTGAAGTAAAAAATTGGCAGTTGTATGAGGAGAAAAAACATGAATATTATTTTGCTTTCTGGTGGTTCCGGTAAACGTCTTTGGCCGCTTTCTAATGATGTGCGTAGTAAGCAGTTTATCAAACTGTTCAAGAATAATGATGCGTATGAGTCTATGGTGCAGCGTGTTTACCGCCAAATCACCACAGTAGACGCTGATGCAAAGATTACCATTGCAACCAGTAAGTCGCAGGCAAGTGCTATCAAGAATCAGCTGGGCGAAAAGGCATCCATTTGTGTAGAGCCTTGCCGCCGCGATACCTTTCCGGCTATTGCGTTGGCTGCTACATATCTTCATGATGAAATGGGTGTTGCAGGGAATGAAGCTGTTGTTGTCTGCCCGGTTGACCCTTATGTAGATAACACTTATTACGAAGCTGTCAAGACCCTGCAGGAGTTGGCAGAGCAGGGTGGCGCAAATCTGACTTTGATGGGCATTGAGCCGACTTATCCTAGTGAGAAATACGGCTATATTATCCCTGAAAGTGGCGAAAATGTCAGCAGAGTTAAGGAATTCAAGGAAAAGCCGGATATAGAAAACGCCAAAAAGTATCTGGCACAGAGCGCATTGTGGAATGCAGGAATTTTTGCGTTCAAGCTGGGTTATCTGCTGGATAAAGCACATAGCATGATCGAATTTGAAGATTACCGCGACCTGTTCAATAGATATGATAGCCTGACTAAGATTAGCTTTGACTATGCAGTGGTTGAGAAAGAGCCCAGCATTCAGGTTCTGCGTTACAGCGGCGACTGGAAGGATGTCGGCACTTGGAACATGATGGCCGAGGTCATGGCGGATAAGACCAAGGGCAAGGCCATTCTGGATGAAACCTGCGAAAATACCAATGTGGTGAACGAGTTGAATATCCCGATTCTTTGCATGGGCTGTAAGAATATGATCATTGCGGCCAGCGGCGACGGTATCCTGATCTCTGATAAAGAGCGCAGCGGCTACATGAAACCCTATGTAGAGAAAATCGAGACAGAGGCAATGTATGCTGAGAAGTCTTGGGGTACTTATACAGTTATTGATGTGCAGCCGGGTTCTATGACAGTCAAAGTCTCCATGAAAGCAGGAGAGAAAATGAGCTACCACATGCATAATGAGCGTGAGGAAGTCTGGACGGTAGTTTCCGGTAAGGGTAAGGCAATTGTTGATGGGATGGAGCAGGTTCTCCGTACAGGTGATGTGATTACCATAGCAGCAGGCTGTAAGCATACGGTCAAGGCAATCACTCCGCTGGATATGATCGAAGTTCAGTTAGGTGATGAGATTAGTGTTAGCGATAAGATCAAGTTTGAACTTGATTGAGGGATAGTGCGATGGAGATCATGAAACTGGTGCCAACCGGTAAGGACTATCTTTGGGGTGGTACAAGGCTGCGGGAAGAGTACGGAAAGAAAATTGATTTGACTCCGTTGGCAGAAACATGGGAGTGCTCTGTTCATCCTGATGGACCGAGCTATATCGCGAACGGTGATTTTAAGGGGATGGCGCTGGTTGATGTATTAAAACAGCATCCAGAATACATCGGAACAAAAGTAGAAGATGGAAAACTGCCGGTATTGGTGAAATTCATCGACGCGAAAAAGGACTTGTCTGTACAGGTTCATCCGAGTGACGACTATGCAAAAAAACACGAAGGCGACAATGGAAAAACCGAAATGTGGTATGTCATTGATGCTGAGGAAGGCGCGCACTTGATTTATGGCTTCCAGCATAAGGTGACAGAGGAAATCCTGCGTAAGGCTGCGGAAACCGGTACACTGGACAAGCATTTGCAGAAGGTGGAGGTACACAAAGGCGATACCTATTTTGTGCCTGCTGGCACGGTGCATGGAATTGGAAAAGGGATTCTGGTTGCCGAGATTCAGGAAAGCTCCAATGTTACTTATCGGGTTTATGACTATAACCGTGTGGACAGAAATGGCAAAAAGCGTGAATTGCACTTTGACAAGGCAGTTCAGGTTATGGATATGAGTGTTGCACCGGATGTAAGTCAGAAACCCCGAATGGTGAAGTATTATCCGGGCTGCTCTCGTGAAATCCTCTGCCGTTGCAAGTATTTTGAGACAGAGAAAATTCGGGTTACGAAGGGCTTCGCGTTTTCGGTAATGAATACCTCCTTTCAGGTGCTGATGTGTCTGGATGGCTATGGCGAGGTTCAGACAATGGATGCTGAGCAAAAACCGATGCGATTCAGCAAGGGGGAAACACTGTTTTTACCTGCTGGGTTGGGAAGATGTTTGGTTACAGGAACAGCCGCAATACTAAAAATTAGATGTTAATGATATAAATGCAAGCGTGGAAAGGAATGAACTAAATGATTCTTTGTGTAACAACTGTGAAACGAGGCGCAATGCCGCAATTTACAATCCAATTAGCAGAAAGCCTTATTCATAATGGACAAGATGCTAAGTTGTGTGCGCCTATATCTAATGATATTACTGTTCCATTTGAAAATAAAAATGTGCATAGATTTTCACTGCCTTCTAGTAGTGCAGGAAAACAGAAAGCGGCACATGAATTGGCGGAGTATATTAATACTGTGAATCCAAAACAAGTTTGGGTTGGAGATGAAACATTTACTTCGCTTATTTTGGTGACAAAGCTTAATAAATCCATTGATGTAAAATTTTTTGTCCACGATGCAAAGCCGCATATTTATTCGAGAAACATCAAAAGAATGGTGAGATTTAAGATTTTTCAATACATGCGGAAATGCGTCTTTAAACGAGCGGATAATTTGGTCTTTATGTCAAAATCAAGCATGAATACTTTCTTGGAAAATTATGATTATCCCAAAGAAAAAATGCGATTGCTACGTCTTGGTGCTCATGTTCCACAGCAACAGGCAAGTATTCCGCCGGAATTAAATGAAAACAAGGAATACTTCATGTTTTTTGGGGCAATTGAAAAATATAAAAATGTGAAAGGGCTGTTGGAAGCTTATGAATTGTATCATGGATGCCGAAAACTTGTTATTGCAGGAAGAGGACAGCTTACAGAGGAAGAAAAAAAATTATTGGAAGAAATAGGAAAAGATCGTGTGATACTAATAAACAGATTTATTACGGACGGCGAAATGATTGCGTTGTTCGAGAGGGCTTGGGCGGTGGTATTGCCTTATATTGAGGCATCACAAAGCGGTGTGCTATCTATGGCGTACTATTTTTCTAAACCGGTTATTGTGACAAATTTGCCGGGATTAGTGGAATTTGTAGAAGATGGAAAAACCGGATGGATATGTAAAGATACAAGTGATATGGCAAGATGCTTGGAAAAAGCAGATGATAGCACAGATTATCTTGACGTTTCTGGTGCAGCAAAAAATTACTCGCAAGAATATTTGAATTTTGATAGGAATGTTAAATATTTATTGGAAAGCGGGCTGTGATTGACTGAAAATAGTTAAGGAAGAAAGAAAATGGCAAGGTTGAAAAAAGTAAAGCCGTTGTCAGAGCGGGCAATGGCATATTGGCTTGGATTGCTGTCAACACAAGGAATTATTTATGTTTTTAAAGTTGGAAATACATATATAAATATAGAATTGTTGGTTGGCTTAATGGCGTTCGTACTTTTGACGCTAAGACATTCTGGGGAGATGATAGGCCAAATAAAGAAAACAGATACAACAATCAAAGTGTACCTGCTGTCGATATTGATATCCTTTGTTGATGTGGTGATTTATTTTATTCAAGATAGAAGCATAAAAGTGCAAAGCTATTTTAACGGATTAGTTATGCTGATGCTTTCGATAATGATATATTATAGCATTATTTTGCTTAAAAAGTATCAAATGGCCGTGATTAAGGGAATATGGCATGGACTGATTATAAATGTGATTGTTTCTGCTTTGCAATATATCTTTTTTCAAAGAGGAAGCTATTTTACATTTAACGATTTGTTTCCACAAAATGGATTCTATATATCTATACCTTGGACGGTAGCACAAACAAAAAGTTATGATCCGCATTGGTTGATCTATTCGTATAGAGCACAGGGAATGTTTTTGGAGGCGTCATATTTTGTCTCAGCGCTCACGACTATTATTTTGATGTTGGCGGCATTTGAGTTTAAAAAGAATAGCTTTTCAAAGATTATAATTACTATCATAGCTGTTTTTTTGTCACTTATATCATCCTCCGGAAATTTTGTGGTTTTGACATTTGGAATTCTTGTGTATTGGTTCGCAACGCGGAAAAGGACAGGACTGACGCGAAAGCAATTTGTTTTTTACATGATTCTGTTTTATTTGGCTCTTGGCTGTGCATTTTTTATTTTTGAACAAGAGGGAACAGACTTTTCAATAGGTACGTTGACAAATAGCCTGTTGGAGAGTTTTGATGGTGTGAAAGTGTCGAGCGGAGGAAATCAAACGAGAGTTGCCTTTATGCTTGCGGCGATGAAATTGTTCCTTGAAAATCCGCTGGGCGTTGGGTATAACATGTCTTCGACGGTGCTAAAGTCTGTTGGATCAACATATGCAACATTTAGTTATGTTTTGACCGTACTTTTGGAACAAGGTCTTATTGGTCTAATTGCATATATTTATTTGATCTTTTCACATATAAATCGCCTGAGAATAATAAAAAACAAGAAATCTAAAGGACTGGCTGTTGGAATATTTGTGACATGGATTTTCCAAGTTGTAAATGGAACAGGATTTACATATCTGTTTTGGATTTTGCTTGCATTTGCAAAAATTGAAATGAACAGAACTGACAACGCATTTAAAGAAGAACAGATAGAGTGAGAAAGCATGAATGTTTCGGAAAAAAAGAAAGTGTTTATTGTGATGGCGGCATCAGGCGCAGCATTTGCAATTAATTACCTGATAAACTTTTTTTTGACGCCATTTATAACTAAAAATTTAGGAACAGATGCATATGGCTATGTGACATTGGCAAAGACAATTGCATCTTATGCGGTGATAATTACAACGGCTTTAAATTCATACGCTGCGAGATTTATAACCATAGAATACCATAAAGAAGATTATGAGAAAGCCAATGTTTATTTTAATTCGGTATTCTTTGCGGATTTGTTTATTGGAGGGGCATTATTAGTATTTGCAATTCTCTTTTCAGGAATTGCGACCTTCCTGCTTAATGTCCCGGAGCAGCTTAGAAATGATGTTAAAAAGTTAATCGTTCTTGTATTTTTGAATCTTTTTATGAGCACCGGGGGAACGGTATTTCAGGCTGCCTCGTATATAAAAAATAAGTTAGATGTCGCAAATGTAATAAAGGGAATATCTTATATTGTTGAGGCTGCTATTCTATTGGCACTGTATACGTCGCTTACTCCCCAAGTGTATTATGTTGGAATAGCTCTATGCGTTGCAACCATAGTTATTGTGGTTTCAAATATCATAATAACGCAGAGATACACGGAAAATCTAAAAATAGATATAAAAAAATACAGGTACGATGCGGTAAAGGAACTTGTCATTAGCGGAATATGGAATTCCCTTAATAGTTTGGGAAATGTTCTTAATTCGGGATTAGATCTACTTGTGTGCACAGTTATGCTTACGCCGGTTGCTATGGGACAAGTGTCGATTGCAAAATCAATAAATTCTATTTTTACGGGTCTGTACTCTATGGCAGCTACGCCATTTCACCCGTTGTTTCTAAAAAAATATGCTTGTGGAGACAAAAACGGACTGATCGACCAGCTTGTATTTTCTATGAAGATTTCAGGACTTGTCTCAAACCTTGCATTTGCTGGCTTTTGCGCATTGGGAAAAGTGTACTACAAGCTCTGGATTCCGGATCAAGATATTGAACTTATTTATGTGCTGTCGGTTATCAGCGTATTGAGTGGCGTATTAGATGGAGCAATAACACCGTTGTTCTATATATATACACTTACGGTGAAAAACAAAATTCCTTGTTTGATTACTATCACAGGCGGCGTCTTAAATGTTCTTGGAATGTATGTTTTGGTAAAGTATACCGATATGGGAGTTTATTCGATTGTCATTACAACTGCCATTATAATGCTCTTTATTGAGGGTGTTACGAATCCGATTTATATGTCAAAGTGTTTGAATATAAATGTGGGTGTAATTTATAAGCCTCTATTTATGCATATAGTATCTTGCTTGGTGATGACAGCAGCGTTTAGACTTATTGCAATTATAGTAGATCCAATGACCTGGGTTGGCTTGATTGTGACTGCGGTATTGATGGTTGTTGTGGGCGTTGTCATTCATTTCGGAATTGTGTTTGGCTTTAAAAATGTTTTTTCAAAAGTGGGAGAGAAAATTAAATGAAAATCACTGACACTTTAAAGAAGATGGTTAAAAAGATTATTTTTCCAAATTCATATAGTAATGGGGCTTTTATTGAATATTTAAGAAGAAATGGAGTTTGCATTGGGGATAACGTCGTGATTTGGGCACCAAATCACACAATCATTGACATTCAAAAACCGTGGATGATCTCAATAGGAGATAATACTCAAATTACAGAGGGTGTTAAAATTCTGGCGCATGATTACTCAATTTCCACATGCAGAAAAGTATATGGTCAGTTCGCGTGTGGGGGGGGGTTACCAGTTTGTATAGGAAATAATGTTTTTATTGGAATGAATGCAATCATTTTAATGGGGACAAATATTGGAAATAACTCTATCGTTGGCGCAGGTAGTGTTGTAAAAGGAAATTTCCCGGACGGATCAATTATTGCTGGAAACCCGGCTAGAGTTATAGGAAATATAGAAAATTATTATCAGAAGAATTTGAATGAATGGGTGTCTAATGCGAAAAGATGCGCAAAAACGATATACAAGAATTCTGGACATATTCCAACAATTGAAGAGATGTCCGATGGATATGCATGGCTGTACTTGGAAAGAACAGAAGAAAACATAAACAAGTACAAGTCGTGGTTTGATCTGCCAGCAGATGATTTTGAAAAAGTGAAATCGTCTTTTTTGAATTCTGAGCCGTACTATTCGTCCTTTGATGAGTTCATCAAAGAATGCGGCTTTGACAGTGCAGAATAAGAGATAATTTATTATGAATGGAGACAATAATGGAAGAAAAGGTGGCAATTGTATCATCTGGATATTTTCCGATTCCAGCCGTTCAGGGTGGAGCGGTTGAATCATTGATCGAGCAGATTATAAATCAGAACGAGCAGGAAAATAAAATTGCATTGACAGTGTACAGCTGTTTTAACGCTGAAGCCGAGAAAATTTCAGGTGCTTATCAGAATACAAAGGTAAAATACATCGCGATTCCTGGAGTCGTACAGTCTTTGGACAAAGCGATTTATTGGTTTGCCAAGAATATTCTGAAAAAAAAGAAGCATATGTCCTATCGCTATATCGCTCAGCGTTTGTATTATATCGATAGAGTCTCAAAAGATTTAAAAAGTGAATCATATGACAGAGTCGTTGTCGAAAATCATATGACACTTTTTGGAACAATAAAAAGAAATGGAAACGAAATAAAGTATAGGGGGAAATACTATTATCATGCGCATAATGTCATTATAGCAGATTATGGGTATCTCGATGTTTTTAAGAATTGCAAGGCAATTATCAGTGTCAGCAATTATATTTCCAATGAAATGAAAAAAACATATGGACCTGAGGCATCAGAAGAAAAATTTAGAGTATTGCTTAATCGAGTAAATGAAAAACGCTTCAAAAATGTTACGGATGAGGATGTTCGTAGCTGGAGAAATAAGCTGAAACTTGATGATAACGACCGTACTGTGGTGTTTACAGGCCGTTTGAATCCGGAAAAGGGTATAAAAGAATTAATGCTTGCATTCAATGAAGCGAAAATTGATAATTGCAAGTTGATTATTGTTGGAAGTTACTATTTTCAGAATGGCTTGAAATCAGAGTACGAAGAAGAGCTGGAAAAAATTTCAGAGCGTGCAAAAGACAGGATTATTTTTACAGGATTTGTAGATTACAAAGAAATGCCGACCCTTTACAAAGTGGCAGACGTGGTAGCGTTACCTTCTATTTGGAATGAACCTGCAGGTTTGACGATTATTGAAGCCATTACGGCGGGAAAGCCGTTGATTACAACCTGTAGCGGAGGAATTCCTGAATATGCTACACCGGATGTAGCAGAGATCGTTCCCTACTCTGAAAATTTTGTTGGTGATTTGACCGCTGCGCTGAGAAAGGTGATGGGAGATGAATTGTATAGAGAAAGACTTGCCCGTAATGCGCAAAAAAAGAGTGCATTGTGGACAGAAAAAAGCTACTACTATGATTTTTTAAATGCGATTGACGTTGATAAATTGGATGAAAAATGATTGGAGGAAAAATGAGCAAGAACACGGCAAATGTCTTGTATTTTATGGACGGCATTGGAAATGCTGGAGGCATCCAGGAAATGGCCGTCAAATGGATGGAAAATACAGACTGGGAAAAGGTACATATTGACATTTTGTCTTATGATACTGGGAAAAAAGATAATTATTCTGAAAGAGTTGGACAATATGGCTGTAAGGTGTATATCATTCCGACCTATGTGAGAAAGGGGCAGTTCTTTGAAAGCATAAAAGCGACAAAAGCTTTTTTTAAGCAACATCAGGGAGAATATGATGTCCTTCACGCACATGCTTCAGCAAAGGCACTGTTTGTGCTGTGGTATGCAAAACGGTATGGTATAAAAACCAGAATTTTACACTCGCACTGTAGCCGTGTGATCTCAGAAAACAAGGTACAACGTTTGGCTGCGGCGCTCTTTAAAGATCCGGCTAATAGGCTGACAACAGATGAATTTGCCTGTTCTCCAGAAGCTGGAGCATATCTTTTTGGTGAGGAAGAAGTCAATAAGGGTAACGTGAGAATTGTTCACAACGGTATAGATACGGACAAATTCCGTCCAGATGCTAAACTCAGGGATGTGGTCCGCAATGAACTGAATGTTGCGGATAAATTTGTGATTGGCAATGTGGGCAGATTCAGATATCCCAAAAACCATGATTATTTGATTGATATCTTTGCAGAGGTTTATAAAAAAGATCCAAATGCCATGTTGGTTTGCGTTGGTACAGGTGAGTTGGAGAATAAAATTAAAGAAAAGTGTAAAATGCTGCAGATTGATGACAGGGTGAAATTCCTTGGATTCAGATCGGATGTGAACCGAATTATGCAGGCTTTTGATCTGTTAGTAATGCCTTCTCATTTTGAGGGACTTCCGGTGACAGGTGTTGAAGCTCAGGCAATTGGAATTCCTGTTCTATTTGCGACAACTATTACAAAGGATGCTGCCATTTTACCGCAAAGCGCATATTTGAACTTGAGCGATAGTCCTGAAGTGTGGGCGGAGAAAATTCTGGAATATAAGAATATGCAGAGAGAAAATGACCCGCATAAATGGATTGAACAAAAAGGGTACGATATAAAAAAGGAAACGAAAAAATTGGACGATTTTTATCTGGAAAAAAGCAATTTGATGTAAAAACTACGGCTTAAAGGAAGGTGAGATTTTCAAATGTTTGTTGGTGTATGCGGATATGGTGCAACAGGATCGAGCGCAGTAGTCGGTCTCTTGAAAGAATATCCAGAACTGGTTGTTTGTGACAAGTCTGAGATTCAGGAAGCTTTCAAGGTGGATGGATTGCAGGACTTGGAATACCATTTAGTAAAACAGTATTCGAGACATATTTCTGGAGATGCTGCAATCGTAAGATTTAAAAAGTCCATTACATATTATAAAACGCCGATTGTCAAGAAAACTATTCCTCCGGAAAAATATATAAAAGCAGCAAATGAATTTGTAGACAGTTTGGTTCAGGGAAGTTGGTATGGGATTGATAATATCGACTACAACACCGGACGACCGCTTTTGAATTTTATAATTTTGCTGTATAAGAAACTGGTTTTCCCTAATTATGAAAAGCTGACAGGGCATTCGTTTGATCATTGGCCTGCGCGTAAAATGTATCTTTCCATTAATCCAGAGGGATTTTATGAAAAAGCAAAATGCTATACAGATGAGCTGATACGTGCATCTGGAGCTGACCCTGAACAGACGGTGGTTTTTGATCAGGTCTTTGAAGGAAATGCTCCCCAAAATTGTTTTCCTTTTTTTAGGGACCCAAAGGCAATCGTTGTGGATCGTGATCCTAGAGATTTATGGCTTGTATCAAAATATGCACGAGATGCCAAAGGTGAAGCACGCTTTATGCCTCGCCAGGACGTCAAGGTGTTTGTGGAATATTATAAGCGTCTTAGGGAGAACCAGGAACGAAAAGATACGGATCGGATTTTGTTCGTTCGGTTCGAGGATGTAATCTACAACTATGATGAAACGGTAAAGAGAATTGAAGCTTTTTTGGGTTGTGAAAATCATGCGGAGCCTAAAAAATACTTTAAACCGGAAATTTCGATCAACAACACGAGACTTATGGATCGTTATCCGCAGTGTAAGAAAGAAATAGAATACATAGAGAAAATGCTGCCGGAGTATTTGTTTGATTTTTCAAAGTATCCAAAGGTTGACTACTCTGGAGTTATGTTCTAATTGAGGAGAATAAAAATGAATGTTGCAGTAATTATTGCCGGAGGATCTGGCCACAGAATGGGACAGGACATTCCGAAACAGTTTATAAATGTTTATGATAAGCCTGTTATAATTTATACGCTAGAGAGTTTTCAGAATCATCCGCTTATTGATGCAATTGAGGTGGTATGTCTGGAAGGCTGGGATCAAATTCTTTGGGCATACGCAAAGCAGTTTAACATCAACAAGTTGAAGTGGATTGTTCCTGGTGGAAATAGCGGGCAGGAATCTATTCGGAATGGTGTATACAATTTGGAAGGTGTATGTAGAGAAGGGGATATTGCTATTATTCACGATGGTGTGCGGCCATTGGTGGAAGATGAGGTGCTTACAGACGTTATTAGGACTGCACAGAAATTTGGAAATGGCGTTACGTCAATGCCGTACAATGAGCAAATTTTTGTGGTTTCCAAGGAAGATGAAACGACAACAACGCAGTATATTCCCAGAGAAACATTGAGGAGAGTTTCAACGCCCCAGGCATACGAATTCTCAAATCTGGATAGACGTTACCATGAAGCATTTGAAAAGGAAATCGGAATTTACGGATCGTCCTATACGAATACAATGATGGTGGAATTGGGTGAGGTATTGCATTTTGCCGCTGGTTCTGATAAGAATATTAAACTGACAACAAAAGATAATCTTGAAATGTTTAAGGCGTACTTAAATGGTGCAAAAGATACATGGCTGAAGTAATCGGTCTTTAATGCAAATTAGGACCTAAATCAACGCGCTGCTTTAAAATTCTTTACCTGAAATATTGACGAGGAGGAAGAGTGTAAGTGAACTTATATGATAACAAAAAATATATTGAAGACGTAGAATATGTTGCAAAGCTCGATTTACCATGGAATAAAATGGCGGATCGCTCTATTTTGATTTCCGGCGCAACAGGACTGATTGGTTCTTTTCTTGTGGATGTTATTATGAAAAAGAATCAAGAGGGATTAAATTGCGCGGTTTACGCGCTTGGAAGAAATGAGGATAAGGCAAAGGATAGATTCAGATATTGCTTTAACGACGGTAATTTTATTTTTGTTCAGCATGATATTAATAAACCATTACAAACCAATGTGGTCGGGGACATCGGATATGTTTTGCATTTGGCTAGTAATACGCATCCGATGCAATACTCGACTGATCCAATAGGAACGATCACAACAAATATTTTTGGTGTGAAATATATGTTGGACTTTTGTGTCGAGCACAGGGCAGAACGATTTGCATTTGCATCGTCGAATGAGGTATATGGTGAAAATCGTGGTGATGTAGAAAAATTTGATGAAAAATATTGTGGCTACATTGATTCTAACACTATGAGGGCTGGATACCCTGAGAGCAAACGCTGTGGTGAAGCATTGTGTCAAGCATATAAAAAGCAAAAAGAACTTGACATAGTGATTCCAAGGCTGACTCGTTCGTATGGGCCAACGCTTTTGGCATCTGATACCAAAGCTCTTTCTCAATTTTTGCATAAAGGGATTCATAAAGAGGATATTGTATTAAAAAGCGCGGGAACACAATATTACTCTTACACCTATGTTGCAGATGCAGTTTCTGGATTGCTCACAGTGCTTCTTTGTGGAGAATCTGGAGAGGCGTATAATATTTCAAATGAAAAATCGGATATTATGCTTAAAGATTTGGCAAAATTGATAGCCGATTACGCTGGAACAAAAGTTGTATTTGAAATACCGGATGAGATAGAAAGTGCTGGCTATAGCAAGGCTACTAAAGCAAGACTTGATGGAAGTAAGCTAGAAAATTTGGGATGGAGCGCAAAATATGATATAAGAAGTGGCGTGGAGAGAACGATGGACATCCTTGGCGAACTGTGATTTAGTTGGCAGGCAATCTTCGATAGAGGATTAAAGAGAGATTGGTTTACCGCAAAATATTTATCTACACTGCTTTCGGTCCGGCATTTGAGAATACTGCTCTTATGAAAAGTTCCTTAATTGGTAACGGATGTGACGATATTGGCAAAAACTAAGTTGATGCCAAATGAATGCCGTTATATGTTTTTTGAATCTTACAATAACGAGAGGCTTCAATGAAAGAAGATATTAAAAAGAGAGATAGCAATTTAGAATGCTGTAGAATTATAACTATGGCCATAATAGTGTTGAATCATGTAGTTAGTCTGGGGGGGGGTATATTACCCGAAAATATCATTAAATTGTATTGTGTCAATGGTATATTTGCTCGGTGGAAAATTTGGAACGAATGTATTTGTAATCCTAGGAGTTTACTTCCTGTGTGACTCTGAATTTAAAAGTATAAGGGTAGTGAAATTATGGATGCAAACATTTTTCTATATGATTGTGTTGAATATAGTTGACATTGTTCTTTTTCATGCCAAAATCAATTCAATTGTGTGGATAAAATCGTTTCTTCCAATTCTTGGAAGAAGTTATTGGTTTGCGTCTTCCTATATAATTCTTCTTATTCTGATACCACTTTTAAATTGTGTGTATAGGAAATTGAAAAAGAAGGGCTATTTAATTCTAGTGGGAGTAGCTGTGTTCTCCGTAGTACCCACATTAACATTTAATGGAAATCTGTTTGGCCCCTCTAAACTTGTGCATTATGGCTTTAAACTGTTGCTGTTTGGGCCGATATGGTTTTCATTCTTGTATTTATTGATTAAATATCTTAAAGAAAATTGTAAAAACTACAGAATATTTCATCAGTCCAAGTGGTTCTATTTTTGGATTTGGCTTGCGTGTTATAGTGTAATGCTGATTACAGAAGTGGTAATGTATTCTTTGGGACTCAACGGAAATACATTTGCTATGGATAATTTCTCTACAATACGAGATATGCAATCGTTTCCGTGCGTTTTGGGAGCGGCGGCATTCTTTTTGATGTTTAAAAAAACCGACATTGTTTATAACAAAAAAATCAATTTTGTGGCAGCAACAACATTTGGCATTTATTTGTTACATACACATGAAACAAGTATTACGATATTTTGGAAAGAACTTTTTTGTCTGGATCGTATATCGCTATCGTGGTACTATGTCCCGTATAGCTTGTTGCTGTTACTATTGATTTTTGGCGTCGGAATTTCAATTGAGTACGCTAGAAAAAAGATTGAAA
>UMKM01021622.1_pt1 | contig 22766 bp, 24 predicted proteins | sample 1966331 | NCBI WGS metagenome assembly UMKM01 (sample SAMEA4836176, study PRJEB28245) | human gut metagenome | biome: gut microbiome; material: fecal sample | place: Denmark | collected 2008 | reverse complement strand
GAGCGTCGTCCTTTACTCTTTCAATAGTAAGCCTCCATCTTCCATCAATCTTGGCTGATGAAGCTACCTTGAATGTTCGTCCGCCACACATACCATCCTTCATCGAGATGGAGAAGTCGTCATCCTTTAAGTCGTTGATATCAAAGTCGATAGCCTTTTTAAGATAGATATCAACATTCTTTACGGTTTCATTATCGCCAAATCTTCCGTCATCATCAGGAGCCACACCCTCATCAATCTCATCAACACGTACGCCACCGATTTCCATCTCCTCGATAGTAGGGTAGATTTCAATAACTCCATTTGTCTTATCATCTGTTTCAAAGAACTGCGATGCAGAACGAAGGCCAATCTGCTCGATGTTGATAGAATCGATGTATGGCCTGTGCGGATCTGTGGAGAATTTATGCTGTCTCCCGGTAGGATTCACGTACTTCTTCTCTTCATTCGTGAGTGAGTTATAGAAATCGCTCAGCGATACATGAGGGAATCCAGGCAACATAAGTCTGTTGATGGACATGTTGTTCGGAAGATTCTTTGCATACTCCTTCATAGATGAAGGAACAGCCTTCTTGTTGAGACCGGACGTGATATACATCTTTGTATTTCCGGCCTTGGCCTGCGCAATAAACGCATCAAGCTTCTCCTTTGATTCCTCATCTCCGGTGTCAGTCTGTGTTCCCTTCAGCTCAGAATAGAATCTACATTTTTTAGAGTCGTATGTCTGTGTTACATAACCGGTAATCTCAGTCTTGAAATCAAATGTAACCTTAAGTACCCAACCGAAAGACTGTTCGCCAGTTTCTCCAGAAACAATATACTTTCTCGGATTCTTGAAATATGTCTCTATATAATCGAGGTCCAGTTCAAGTGTAACATTCGTGCTGGCCCCGACGACTTTCGTGATGTTCGCCACGTACTTGACACCTAGGTCCGCATAGTAGTGAGAAGGAAGATTCTTCTCGGAGCCATAAGCTCTCAATCTCGTAACGACACTCTGGTCGGAATCAGCGTTCTGAACAATCTCATAGAGTCCATTACCGAGGCCATACTTGAAGATATGGTTTGCCTGTATTCCGGTAGTACCGACATATATGTTTCTTCCTCTGACGATGAAGTTTATGTCCCACTTCTCGTTCACAAGCGCAAGGGCCTGCCAACAGGTCTGCGAATCCACTGTAATGGACATCGATTCGATGACGTTATCGTCGGTTTTCTCACCATAAACCGACAACCACTCACTTTCAAGGGCTCCACGCTGCACGGAACGGTCCTTGTTTCTGGAGTAAATCTTCCAAAGACCTGCACCAATCTGCTCGTTTAAGCATGCCTGGATTCTGTCTAGCAAATCATCCAAAGTCTGTACATAGAATGGGAATTTCGGCAGGGAAGTGTAGTGAAGCTCGTTATCGTTCAATACCACATCGAGGAACTCTGCCCTGGCAAGCTCATCCTGCAATGCGTTGAACTTTACGCTGTCATACACGAAGCCCTCACCGTAGGTGTCAGGTCTTGCCTGCTTATCCTTGCCCGGCTCGTAGTTGAGCTCAAACCGCTCGCCACGATAGACAATATAGTCGCCTATCTGAAAGTTGATAGGCACTTCATGCTTGAAATTGATAGTCACGAAGCACTCACCCATCCAAGAATCGGAGTATTCCAATCCATGAACGGTTATCTGCTCTCCGTTAACGTCTGTCAGCTTCGAGCCATCCTTATGATAAATATTCCAAGTACTCATGTGTCTTTATCCTAAATTTGAAATACTGCCCTGTGCGTCCATGATTGGCTTTATGTCAGTAACAGGGTCGTTAATCTTGAAAGTAATAGAGAGGACCAGTAAGTCCTCGCTGCCCGGATATCTGTATAGGTCCGGATCAATGCTCTTCAGTCTCACATGCTGCCTTCCAATCTTGTTGAAGTCGCAGTACATTTTCATCATGCCAGACTTACGGAGATAGTCAATAAAAGCCTTACACTTCTCGTTTGCGCCGAAGGCATCACCCTTGAACAGGAACTTGACCTTGTTCTCGTATGCCGCCATATAGAGACCATCCTTACCAATGTACTCGTCGTCACCATGCTCGTCGTGCCATTCCCTCTTTATGGGTTCCTTGACGGCATCGCAAGGCTTGAACGGACTCTCGCTGACGTACATACCGAAGTCGGCGATGGAGTCCTTCACCTCGTTCCCATCGCCTTCCTTCTGCATGTATATCCTGAAATAATCTTTCATACCTAAATCAACTATTTATAAATGCAAATATACAAAATAATGCATGAATATGCAAGTGATATTCAATTAAAAATGTATAAATATACAAAAGATGGCGCAGATCTATGTCTGCGCCCCCGATTGTTACTTCATCTTCAATGATTTTGTTCCGTTAAGAACTCTGTTGAAGTTGTCGTTCAATTCAGAAACAGTAGCGTCAATCCTCTCGGCTGCATCAGCATTTCGTAACGTGTTACGAGCAATCGTATTAAGCTGCGACAACTGCGACTTCGCAATCTCGCTCATCTCCGGATAATACTTAGCTTGTTCTGCTCTCATGACAGAGCAATCGAGCCTAATTGCGTTTAGGTATGAGGCAATCAAGTCTCCTGTTTCCTCCGTAATACTCTTAATGGAATTTCTAGAAGAAGAACTGCTATTATCTGACCATCCGTAAGTTTTCTTAAGGTAATCTCTCGTTGCCTCGATTTGCTTTGAGAGTTCATCTGTGCTGTTCTTTACGTCGGCATACTCGGCTCCTGTGTATTCTGAAATAACATTTCCGTTGGAATCCTTAATCTTGTCATCATTCTCTGCGTACCCCTGAGTCTTCTTCAGAAGGGCCTTGATTTTGTCTCCATATGTATTCTCAATCATGGAGTTCAAGATGGCGTCCTTTAATTTTCCTTCAAAGCCATCCACCAAGTCTTCATACCCATTGGCCATAGTTGACATTGCGTCGCCCCAGGAAGACACCAAGTCAGAGAACTTGTTACCGGTCAGTTTCTCTGTAAGAGCCTCAATTATGTCATCGGCCTTCTCGCCATACTGAATGAGCTTTTCCAGGTAATCTCTGAAATCTGAGTCCATGTTAGCCCAAAGACCAGTGTAATCCTTCTTAATCTTCGACAATGTATCAGCGTTCATGTTGAGCATGTCTTCCATTCCGTTGAACTGAACTCCGTACTTCGAAGAGATTTCTCCGGCAACATCACGCCAGTTCTGACCATTGTACTTATATGAACCCTTCCACATTCTATATTTGATAGAGTGGGAGCCAACTGACGCACCGGCATTGAGCCTCTTCTGCGCGATAACCTTAGTCTGCTCAATCTCCGCCTTAAGCATTTCCTGGGCTTCCTTGGATGCCTCTGTAGCCTCTGTACCCCAATGGATGTTCATGTACTCAGTCTTCTTGGAGATGAGAGAATCCCAAATTGAGGTCAGGTTGTCGTACTCAGCCTTTGCCTTGTTGTAGCTGCTGTAGTCTGCACCGAACGCCTTGATGAGCGAGCCGCCAATGCTCAACGCTGCGGAAGCGGCTGCTGCGTATGGACCAGCACCTTTGAGGAACCCGAGACCCTTCATCTTACTAAGGGTGTCAAATGCACCAGCCGTACTTGCTGCTGAAGAGAATGCGCTTGAAGCACCACCTGTAATCTGGCCGAGAATGGAATCTTCTTCACCCATAGCCTTAAACAGGTTTATTACCGGGTCAAGAACCGTATTGAGTGCCTGCATCTTCGTCGCAAGTTCAGAGATTGCTTTAGACGAGTCGGCGTACGCTGACTGCTGATCATTCTTCAGACTCGCCTTTGTTCTTACGCCGCCTGCGATACCAAGTCTCGAAGCCTCCTCCTTACTAACGAATATCTTCGCAGTATCGTCCATACCGCCAAGACGCTCATTTATGAACTTCCCGATAGCCTTACCGCGATTAACTCCTCCGAAGATGAAGCCGAACGGATTCCTGCTAATCTGCTCATTTCTGAGCTTATCCAAGGCATCCCTCAACTGCTTGATTGATTCTACAGACAGGCCGGTAGTCATGGAGAACTGGTCAATCTTCTCAATCATTGAGTCGATTGTAGCGGAAGAAACCCTATCGAGGTCATCAAAGATAGCAACCCAATCAGATTCCTGCTTGAACTGCTCGAACTGAAGCTTTGCCACATTCTCGTTGTGAGTCTTTGTGGCTCCGGCCTTGGCTCTGTCTCTCATCTGTGGGTCTTCGATGCCCTTGATGAGCTCAAGCTGTCTCTCGTATTTGCGGTTTTCATCCTCAATCTGCTGGGCGATGGTTGCATTCTTTTCAATCAGACTAGCCATCAGGTCGATGGTCTCCTTCTTGATTTTATTGTTCTCATCTTCCAGCTTCTTGCGTATGTCGTAAACACGAGTCTCCTCGCCGTACTTATCCTTGACATTTTCAAGACTCATTCCCTTAACCTCATCCGTAGTCAAGTTGAGCCCGGACTGAACATTGTCGTGCTTTACCGCAATGTCAAGTTGTTTCTCCAGGAACCTCTTGTATGTATCAAACTGGACAGTTCCGCCGAAAGCTATGTTTTCTGAACCCTTCTTGTTTCCTGTCAGCTCATATATCTTCTTGTATGTCTCATACTGCTCAGATATAGTATCAAGTTGCTTATTGAGTACATTCAGTTCCTCTCTGCGCTGGTCTTCGAGAAGCTTTCGGTTTTCAGTTTGAATGCCAGCCTTCTCGTTTGCAGCATAGTCCAATCTCTCCCTTGTTGAGGCCGGAAGAGTCTTCAAGAGTTCTTTAATAGAGGTCTCATAATTGGTGTAGTCGGATATAGGGAACCTCTTTTTATCATTGAATATAGCCTCAAACTCTCCGTCATTAGCAAGCTGACCAAGAGCACCTTCTCCATAAAGCTCCTTAAACTTCTTGATTTCAGCATACATCTTCTTGTATAAGTCGATGCGCTTCCTCAAATCTTCAAGAGCCTTATCTGTCTGCGCGCCTGTTGACCTACGGCCACCGGTTTTCTTGTTTTTCTTCTTGTCGTCACCAGTAAACCATTCGCCCCAGTTATCATGATAAGCCTGCATCTTAAGTTCGTACTCCTTCTGCTTCTGTGTAAACTCATCGAGAGAAAGATTGCCCAGCGCAAGCATCTTCTTTCTGGTGTTGAGTTCCTTTTTGGCAGAAGTAATGTCCGACTCTGCGTTGCTCTTTGCTTTATCGTAGTCGTCTCCGGCATCCTTTCCCCAACTCTTGACGTACTTGTTCTTCTCATGGTAGTCGTAACCTCTACCCTTGAGATTCTTTTCGAGCTGCTGAGTGAGATCCGAGTCATCGTTCCTGAATACGAGATGAATGACAGCCTCGAATCTATCAGCCGCAAGCATTCGCTTCAATGCGTCTGATGCAAAAGGATAGTCTTTCTGAACCTGAGCCGCAGCATCTTTCATCATGTTTGAAACCTGGACCTTCTCTGCATCTGTCAATTCCTGGTTGTTGCGAATCTTGTCACCAATCCAAGGAAACGAAGTGTTTACTGCGTTATCGAGAGCATCCTTGAATTTATTCTCGTAGAAGCCAGTTTCAACACCCATCGCATTAAGAACGTCAGCACGGAACTGATCAGAAACATCCTGGTTCCATCCCTGCTTTGCAAAGAATGACGAAAGAATCTGGTTAGCCTTACCCTGCAACTTCGGGCTGTTGCTAATATCTCCAAGCTCATCAATGAGATAATCGCGCATGGCTTTCACCTCATCCTTATACTTTTCCTCCCAGGAGTTGAAGCTAGCGAAGTCGGATTGGGTGGCATTAATCATATTCGCCTTTGCGGATGCCGAAGAGAACGCTTCTGCTATCTCCTTTGCAGAAGACAGCTTCTCGTCGAATCCCTTATAGGTATCCTCGTTAGAAAGAGATTTCTGAGTGCTCTCCTCAACCTGTTTGAGAAGGATGAGCTGTTCTTTGAGGTACTTAAGTCTATCCTCATTCGATTTCTTTTCGAGAAGGCTCATTGTGAAAGCATTTTCCTTTTCAGGAGCAATCTCCTTCAGCTTTTCCTTATATGCGTCAATAAGGTTTTCTATCTCTTTCTCATCACCGTCCTTAATGGCTTTATCCGCATCGTTATCGCGAAGAAACTCGCTAATCTTAGTGTATCTGTCTTTCAGTTCGTCAGCAGTAGTCTCCATGTCTTGCTTCAGCTGCTGATGCTTCTGCCAGTAGTATGCAAAGATTGCAGATCCGGCAGATATAGCTATTCCTGGAAGCCCACCAAGAAAACCGATGATAGAACTGAATCCGGATTTCAATCCTCCGAGAAGCAGACCTCCTGCGGCTCCCCATTTACTAGGGCTAGCCAATCCCTTCAGCACTCCACCAAGGGAGATTCTGTTCACCTGACCTTCCTGCTTGGTGAGAGCCATACCTTGCTTATACATCTCCTTGGTTATCTGGCCGGTAACATACAAGCGCCTGAGCTCGGCTTTTGTTATCGCATTCGCCTTCGCGAGTGCCTGAATATCCTGAATCCGAATCTGATTTTTGTACTGAAGAATCTGTTTCTCTACAGGAGTTATTTTCTCGCCACGCAAAAGCTTAAGTTCTGCTTCTTTCGCAATATTTCCCTTAGAGTTCAGTATCCTCTTTCCTATGCCGCCTTCCAGGGTCTTAACTCCACGCATAAGGGCCGGACCTGCGAATGCCGCAACCATAGCAGGACCCAAGACGTGAATTTGCTGCACGAGATTGGTGACAACATCAAGAATACCCTTGAAAGTTCCACCTATAATATTCTTGCCGTTAGCAAAGTCGGCAAGCATGATTTCCCAGGCATCTTTCAGCTTGTTATATCGTCCGAGCAGAGTCTCACTCAGAACCTGCTGCATATTATAGAACTGACCACCTGCATCAGTCATCTGCCAGAAGATAGACTTTACGTCATCAAAGCTAACATCTCGGCTTGAAATTCTGGTCTTAATCTCTGATGTTGAGACATTTCGACCCTCTTGCTTAGAGTAGAACTCTGATAACTTTTCAAGCAGAGGAATACCAGCATAGGCAATCTGACGAAGCTCCTTGCCATCGAGCCAACCACGAGCCTGAACCTGACCGAACGCCAACGCAATACGATCGAAACTGACACCAAGACCGGAAGACATATCAGCAAGCCTTTTTGTTGTATCGTAAAGCTGGTCGTATTCTACTCCATACGCAGCCAACTGCTTAACGTCTCGGTTCAACTCAGAGAACGTAAATGGCGAATTAAGAGCAAGTTCCTTAATCTGATTGAACATTGTATTCGCATTCTGCATATCGCCAAGGATTGACTGGAGAGCAATATGCTGCTTCTCCATCTCACCACCAGTAGTGATGATGCTCATAGCGAACTGCTGTGCGCCGAACACAAGACCTCCCTGCAAGAAAAGTGACTTCAAATCCTGCACGGTTGAATTCAGTTTTCCTGCATGACTATTAGCCTTCTCGAATCCGCGAACTAAGTCGGATTGTATCCTTGCGCCTGTTTGCGCTATTTCCTGCTGGTGTTTCCTCTCTAGATCTACAGCCTTTTGTTTTTGGCTAATAGCTGATTCCATACTTCTAATAAGAGGGGAATAGTCGCTTGTTCCTCGTCCCATTGAGAATAAATCTCTTATAGAATATCCGCTAAGATTAGCCATAGCTCCTCGAAGAGTATTAAGCTCGCTTGTTATTTGCGAAAAAGCAGCCCTTATACGAGCCAAATCTTCTGTAGATAATGTATTCTTTCCTCTACCAAACAACCCTTGCAGTTGCATTCTTTGTGCTTCAAGTTCCTTAACTCTATCACGAACGAGGGATTCTGCTTGTTTTCGAGATACTGAAATTGCTTCTCTTCTAGCCTGGTTAGTTCGCTCAGTCGCTTCTCTTAACCTATTTTCGGCAGCGATCATTTCCTCATTACGGCGTACGATAGCATTTCGCAAGTCAGAGAGCTCTCTTTCCCTGGCAGCTAGCTCTTGTGCAGCCTGTGCTTCATTTTTCATTGCGACAAAGTTACCGTGCTCGGTTGACTGTCTGTCTCGTTCCAAAATTGCGGATTTCAGTTGCTGCATTTCCCTGTAACGCTCATTAAGCTCCTGCGCCTGTTTTGATTCGTTAACAAGCGTCACGAAAGCCCCTTGAGCCTCCATTTCCTTGTCGCGTCTTAAGATGTCTTCTTTTAACTTGGCAAGTTCATTGTATCTATTTGTTAAATCAAGTGCAGCCTGTGCTTCATTTTTCATTGCGACAAAGTTACCGTGCTCGGATTGTTCCTTGTCTCTACGAAGAATGTCTGCTTTTAGTTCCGATAACTCCTTCAGCCTTTTGCTGAGATTTGCAGTTTCCTGAGCCTGAATGCCCATTTGGGCCGCTATATTTTTAAAATCCTCAGCGATTTCTTTGCTATTCTCTCTGTTAAAGTTCTTAAATAACTTCTCAGCAGACTTTCTTCCGGACTCAGTTTTTAGATCCAACTCCGAAAGTGCTTCTGAAATTTCTTTCAGTTTTGACCTAACATTGCTGTCTTTAATGTTTAAGTCAAACCACAAGTCACCTAAATTTCCACCTGCCATATCCTGAATATTTTAAAATTAGAGTTTATTGTTTAAGTAATCTGGAAGACTTATCTTCTTGCCAACAAGACTTCCTTCTTTCTTCTTTTTCTCCATCCACCTGTCGTATAGGTCATCCATCTCCTTCTTGGTGTGATTCTTTGGACCACCTTCCTTCTTGGTCTTTGGATAGACGACAAGAGGCTGGTCTGCAACCATGAGGTCAATCTGCGCCGATGAATAGCCCCACCAGTAGTCGTAGGCCGCGATGAAGTACTTACGCTGAAAGAGGAAGCCGAACTTCTCCGCTAGTGAGAAGGCTGCTCCCCAGCTTGTTCTGCTTGGATAGCTTTTACTTCGCTCCTCGTCATCGTCATCATCACGTCCGTCATCCCGGTCGCTAATATGGTAGCCAGTGAGAATGCGTTCGATGGAATTTTTTTTTTAGAAACATCGAGGACTCTCAGCACCTCTGCCACGTCCACATCATTGATGTAGTAGAGCCAACGCCAGTAGATCCAATACAGAAATCGAATCTTCCAGATGTTGTTGAGGAGAATGCAGACACAAATCTTGACGTTGCGCTTCCATTCGTTCTTCTCCTTTGCCCTAATATGAGAACACTTGCTCATTGTTCCCTTGCGAAGCCAACCGAGCTTGTGCTTCTTGCCACGGAACACGAACTCGGTAGGCTCGTCGTGCAGCACGCTGTCAAGCAACTCCTGCAAGTCCACTGAAGGCTGCTCTATTTTCTTTTCTTCTGCCATGATTGTATGCTATTAAATGAAGAAGGGCGGCACGGCTGTTGGTTAGCCTGCCGCCCAACGGTTTGTTATCCTGAATCTAATTACCTAAAGAAGCCTTTACTTGATTAACCGCCAATGCCTGGTCCAGCAGCAGCTGGAGCCTTAGTAAGCCAAGCGATGCTACGCTTACCTGCACCCTCGATAGAGCCGGAGAATTTAAACGCAACAGGCTCAGTACCAGAGTTATCCCACTGCAAGGTAGCGTAGAGAGCGATGTTGGTAATAACCATGAGGTTCTCCTTCTCGTCGTCAACGATAACGATAGTGCCCTTGATCTTGAACTTCTTAGGCTCAACAGCGATACCTGTAAAGCCGGTAGTAGCGTCGAGGGTAGCGTCACCTGTACCCTTCAGAGTAACTTTGGTCAGCTCAGTGATAGCATCCTCGCCGAACATAATTGTCAGCAAGTCCTTTGCCTTTGAAGGAACAACGAACTCTACGTTGAAGTCGCCGAGCTCTGCGGTAGTTGCCCAGTCGCCTGCAAGACCGATAACCTTGTAGTGGTTGATGGTTGGGTCATCCATAGTCGCCTTCAGCGAGTCAACGGTAACCGGAAGCTCAACCTCTGGGGTGATGTCAACTGTAGCCTTGCTCAAATCGGTAATAGCCTTTGAGTAGAGCAGAGTTTTAGGACCATTGAAAATGTCCTTCATCTTGTCAATAGTTGTCATAGCCATAATCTAAAATATTTTAAATTGTTATACCTGAATACTTATTTCGTACGTAACCTTCCCTGTATGATCGTCACGGAAAAACCTGCGCCGTCGTCTGTCTGTAGCGTTATACGAGGATTTGAAACAATGAGATTTTTTGTGGAGATTGGAAATCTGTCCATAATCTCCTGGACTTTCTCGTCAACGCTAGATACATCAAGTGTGTGCGGGTTGCTTGCCGAATTCTTATCGCGCACATACAATTCGATTTGAGTTATAGTGGTGAAATCATTGTAAACTCCACTTGAGTTCATCTCGTTATTGTAGATACTAGATGGAAAGTATACCACGATGTAGCTGTTGATTTTCGTATCAACTGCTTTTGGTCGGCTACGGGAGTAGAGCTTGTCGCAAATCCCCTTCATTGCATTACCGACATCGAAATATAGAGTCTTAATACTAACCATATCTTACATCGATCTAAAGTATCTAACCAAATATTCTCTAAGAGAGGTAATCACGTCGTGACCTCTCTTTACCTCGACAAACTTAGCGTAATCTACGCCGGCAACAAGGAGCATCTGCCATGTGGAATCGTACTTTCCTTTGTTGTGCTCCCTGGAAACAAGTTCATCCCACGCCGCGTTTGGACCATATTCACCACCTTCTCCGTATTCACCCTTGTAAGGTCTCCTTCCGCTGTCTTTGAAGGAGAATGAACTGCGATAATACTTATCGAGGTTGTATCTCTCTCCAGCAGCAAGGGTTACTCGGGTTGGCTCTGGGCCAGGAGCATAATGAATCGACTGCAATGAGCCGTTGTAATATGTACCGATGGCTGTTGACTTGTACAAGTTACCGGTTACGTCATCATAGTTTCGAGACTTGTCAGCAGCTTTCATTGTCATTTCAGCCGCATGATCCATCTTCTGCTGCATCTTTGCTACAGCCATCTGACGGATTTTCTTCTCGACCTGTAAAAACTGACCTGATAAACTTGTCATAATCTAAACCCTTGTCAAATTCCAATACACAACAGTCCTGTTATTATCCGGTTCACAGTCCTTAACCATACCTACCTCGGTGTTGTTGCCGACAGTGGAGTAGATGGTGTCGCCGTCAAGAGGACATCTGTCAGCATCCCATTCGTCATATCTGACAGGAATCGATGCCTTCCTCTTGTTCTGGTCGACGTTCTTGTCTCCCTCTGTAGTGGTATCGGTGTAGCTGCGGCCTTCGCCATAATAGAGAATAATTTCCTTGTCCTCACCAACTGGAGCATCATCATCGGCAAATGGGTCATCAGGGTCGGCTTTTCCGACGACCTTCCTCACGATCTTGATGATGTGAGGATATCTTGGGTTTCTGATGTTTTCCTTTTCCATACGCCTTATTTGATGATGTGAGGGAGAGGTTCTCCCCAAGGAGAATAATTCGCCCTCTTTACTCCGTGGGAGGTCACCCGGAAGGTGGACTTCTTCTTGAGCATCGAATCAGGCTCTAGCTCCGCATATATAGCGTTAGCCTCTGCCTTCATCTCGCTCCTGTCGTTGTCCGACATGTCATAGCCACCTCCCGAATGAGTCCATCCGTTATCGGAATCGGAGGTGTTATTCACCTTGCTCGGACCAAGAACAAACCATTTCAGCATGTCGGCATAGGCAAGTCTTACCTTGTCCTTGTCGCAGGCTTCGAGGTCGATGCCATTTTCAAGCTCCCTGTCGTGCATGATGCCTAACAGAGCCTTTATCGGCATCTCGAACTTCACCTTATTAATAAGGTAGTCGTTCACAGTGTAAATGTTCATCTCCGAATCCATAGTCATACAATCTAGTTACGTTAAAGAATTAACCCTTCTGAGTGATGTCGATAATCCAACGGTAAGGAGAATCGAGCAAAGCTGGAACAGAAGCGAGGAACAAGTCTGTCTTGAACTCCTGGTACATACCGTTCGCAGTAACCATGTTACGCAGCAAGCCAAGCTTGTTGTTGGTCTGCGCCCAAGCCACATCAATGAGCTTGTTGCCAAGGGCGTCAAAGATACGCTTGTCAAGGATCTCCTTACGCATGAAACGCAAAGGCTTGCCAGCAGGACGAAGAACAACTGTTCCGTCTGCCCAACCACGAATCTCTGTAACTGTACCGTCGAAGCGCTTGTTGTGCTCAACCTCATCAACAATCTCAATAGGAGAAAGACCATTGAGGTCAACAACAGACTTCAAGAACATTGCGTTGTTTGGACCGTAGTTCTGCAAAACTGCCACAAAGTTAGCGTTCGCCCAGCTCTTGTACAACTCAGCAATCTGCTTGTTCTTCAAGAATACGTTATTGTAGTCGTTCTTGGTCATCTGCCATACGAGAGGTACACTGCGGTACTCGATGTTCTCCTTGCGCCAATCCTCCTCAAACTTACGCATCTGTTCGAGCAAGTCGCAGTTTTCGTCGTTCCAAGCAAGCTTGCCTGCCTTTTTGAAGTTCTCCTTTGGAACCTTTGCGTCATACAGAGGCTCCTGGATACCACGACCAATCTTGTCGTAGTCGATGAAACCGGTCGAACTCAACTGAGCTGACATATAGGTCATAGTCATATCAAGTGAGTTATACAACACCTGTACTTTGTCGAGGTAAGCGTCAACCAAGTCTGCATCGTTACCGAACTCATCCTGGAGAATCGTCATCTTGTGATAACGCTCTGTTGCAGTCTCACGGAAGCCATCAGCAGCGAAGTCTGGGATTGAAGCGGTGTACCACTCAATACCCTCATGGTCGTTCTGATAGCCCTCGCCGAGAGGAGCACGGAGGTTCATCAAGGTTGCAGGGTTCAATTTACGCAGACGAACCTTGAAGGTTGCGTCGCCATTATTAGATGTAGGGGTGAGATCTGGATCAATGTCACCCTGTGTCAGATACCAGCCGTAGTTACAGCGTAATACGCCGTCACGATTGATAAACTTCTGAAGGTAAGTGTTGTTACCCTTACCGGTGAAGAACTTCGCAAGATGCTCGACACCAATATCAATTTTTGCCATAATCCTGAATCAATCTTTTTACGTTAGACAATAGGTTAAATGTGCCAGAACTCTGGGTAGAGTGACTTGTTCATCGCCTTAACAGCAGGAGGAACAGGACCCATGCGGTCAAGCCACATAACGCAGTCTGGATTCAACATACAGAAGTTGACGTTTGTACGAGGCTTGTGATACTTGTCTCCGCCGGCATCGAAATAAGGGAAATCGTTGTCGCTCGGAGCAAAGCAGTTAGGGTTGGTTACCATTGGCAGCACGCTCGCGCCTGCCTTCTCTGCCTCCACCAGCACGTCGCCAGCGCTCAATGCGCCAAGCGCCTCCGAGAGGGTCAGCTTCCATACGTCGCCTACCGATGTGTCGGTGGTTGCCTCCACGGCGGTCACAGTCACGCCCTTTGCCTTGGTCTTGAAGTCCTTCTGGCCGATCATGATGGTATCGCCAGGGAACGGGATGTGAACGAATCCGTTACGAACGATGTAGATGTCTGTGTCTGTAGCCGCAGTAGTGGCCTTTGCCACGCCGTAAGCTTTCAGAATCTTGATGGTAGCACCAGGACCCTCGTTGCCAGCTGTAAAGCCGAGGTCGTGCTCAATCAAGTCGCCGGCATAAATCTTAGCCGGGCCCTTGAATGGGTTGACAAGCTTACCACCAATAGGTGGGTGAACGAAGGCATTCTTGATAAGCGCCTCAAGACCGGCAAACACATATCGGGTTCCGCCGACCTTACCTTCTGTCTGAATGATGGTCGCACCGTGGTTCAGCATGCCACGAGTACCCATCTGTTCCATGTAGGAAATAGAAGTGTTGTCCATAATCTTTTTACCTTTTTAAAATTGTTATCCTGAAATTACTTCTTGTCTTCACCGCCGAATCTCTTCTTTCGACGCTCGGCCACTTCTTCCATAAACTTGTCATCATCTGTGGACGTGCCTCCGCTAGACGTGCGACTGCCTTTTGCAGGAATACCGTTTTCACCGGTAGCCTCCTTGTACTCTGCGGTGTAGATTTTCTCAGCCTTAGAAACCAGGTCGTCGATGTCGACATCTTCGTCCGGAATCTCCAGCTTTGCGATTGCAGCATTGAGGAAGTAGTTCTTCATTTCAAGGTTTGCCTTGTCGAACTTATCCTTCAAACCTGCCTTTACAGACTCGATGGTTGCCTTCCTTGCAGCCTTCTTGTCTCTTTCTGCGTTAGCCTTTTCGAGAGCTTCAAGTTTCTCAAGCAGCTTGGAGTATTTGTCGTCAGGATCGTCACCCTTTTTAGCCTCCTTGCGCTTACGCTCCTCTTCCTCTTCCTTCTTCTTGCGTTCAGCTTCCTCCTTGCTCTTCTTTACCTCGTCAGAGATATTCTTGTGCAAGTTGCCGTTGATACGCTTCAGACGGTTTGCTAACTTGGTAACCAACTTGGAATTTGCTTCCTCGTCATCACCGAAATCTTCCAAAACATCATCAAGTTCCTCTTCGATGGTCTTTTGGCTAAGTTCTTTGAACTTGGTGGTATCAACCTCCTTGTTCACTAATGCTAAGAGTTCCTCTCTTGTCATGTTGTTTTTTGATTAAAAATGTTATCCCGAAAGTGGTCCCTCCACCTCGAAAACGTATAAATATACCTTTTATTTTGCAAATATATGAATAAATATGCAATTATCCAAGAAAAATTGTATATTTTTGCAGTATTAAATGTATATTTATGCAAAAGGAAGTATTTTCAGGATTAAAATTGGATAACGGAGAGCCTATTTATACTCAAGAGTATATCCAATCATTAAGAGACGCCGATAAGAAGCATCCCGACAAGCTGAAGATTATAGCTCAGCGTGGCGGTCAGGAGCGCATGCTGTCTATTGATGCAGATATTAAGATAGTTGGCGGCTCGCGAGGCGGCTCAAAATCGTTCTCTTCCCTAATGGAAGTTCTGAAGGATATTAAAAATCCAGATTTTCATGCAACAATTCTTCGTAACGAAAAAGACGACTTACAGTCCTTAGTGACAGACTCTTATAAATTGTTCTCCCAATTTGGAACTTACAATAAGTCACAGAACGATATGACCTGGAACTTCGACAACGGAGGATGGCTCAAATTCTCGTACTATGCCGGAGCGTATCAGGACTTCAAGACTCGATTCCAGGGACGACAGTATGCATACATCTGCATCGATGAGGGTACTCAGTGCCCATACAAGAAGTTCAAGTACCTCTTGACCAACAACCGAAATGCAGCGCATATCCGAAACCGCTTCTGGATTACCTGTAACCCGGACCCGGAATCTTGGGTGAGAAAGTTTATCGACTGGTGGGTTGACGAGAACGGCTACATCATACCGGAACGGGACGGAGTTATACGATACTGCTTCATGGACGGCGATACGCCTGACTCAATATACTGGGGTAACACGAGAGAAGAGGTGTACGAGCAGTGCAAGGGCATCATAGACAGCCTCTGGAAGGACAGCTACGAGGAACTTGGATACACAAAGCTCGAAATGTTCATCAAGTCTGCCACGTTCATACGTGCCGACCTCTCAGAGAATATCAAGCTTATGTCCACCGACGTGTCATATTTGGCAAACCTCGCCCAGCAGGATGAAGAACAGCGTATGCGAGACCTGGAAGCTAACTGGAACTGGAAAGCTGCCGGTGATGACATGATCAAGATGGAAGACCTTGATGAAATCTACGACAATGCAGAACAGATAGGAGATGGAAAACGCAGAGCTTCTGCCGATATCGCATTCACCGGCGGCGATAACTTCGTAATGTGGCTTTGGGAAGGATGGCACTGCAAAGAATTGGTTGTTCTGAGGCTGGACCCTAAGACGCTCGTTTCTGTAGTTGAGGCCAAGCTGAGAGAGTGGGGAGTTGAGGAATGTAACTTCACTTACGATATGCAGGGTATCGGTCAGTACTTTAAGGGATTCTTCAAGGATGCCGTCCCATTCAACAACCAGGCAGCACCTATCGCGAGGAATCATCAGGAAGAAGAAGGAATCAAATACCTATATAAGGATTTGAAGTCTCAGTGTGCGTGGTTATTCTATAAGATGATAAAGGAGAAGCAGATTTCCATTGACTCGGCCCTGCTTGAAAGAAAGTATTCAGGAAACGGATTTGACAAGGTTCCTCTCAGACAGATTCTTCAGAAGGAGCGTAAGATGCTCAGACGTGACGAGAATAGCGATGATAGGGGATTCAAGCTATTACCTAAGAAGATTGCCAAGAAATATGTCGGGCACTCGCCTGACTTCTTTGAATCTTGGTTCTATGTAATGATATTCAGTTTAACAAAAAAGAAAAATAAAAAGGTAAAAGGATTATGGATGCTATCAAGGTAACAAATTTCAGAAAGATTCTGGTAAAGAAGCCTTTCTTTGAACTCACGCCAAAGGGGTACATGACCCACGATGGCTATTGCAGGAACGAGGTGTCCGATAATGAAGACCCTCAGATGCCGCAAGATACATTATACAGAGTGGTTAAGACTCAGAAGGACTTCCTTCGTGAGTTCTATCCTACGTCACACAAAATCTTCGACAAGGATCTATACCCTGACATCTGGAGAAAGAACCCGGAAAACGGGAAATGGTATGTCCAGGAGATTCAAAGAACGGCATTTGCTTTCCAGCAAGTTATTCATACGAAGCACGTTCTCCATATGACAGGTAACGATATTCAGTTTGAGCTTGCCGGTGATCCTGAGATGAAGAAACAGGAAGAGTATATTAATCTCCTTGCCAAGTTCAAGAAGGGATGGTATATGCACGATATGGAGATTCGTCACTATGAGGCTGTAAGTTCGTACATGAAGGTTGCTGAGGCTGCTGTAGTCGGATTCTTCGATAAAAACAAAAAATTCGGTACTCGCACATTGGCTTTCGATAGAGGAGACACATTGTATCCTCAGTTCGACCCTCTTACTGGTGAACTCGTTGTGTTTGCTCGCAAGTATTACGACTTCGACGAGGAAGGCAATGAAAAGATAGAATGGGTAGAGGTGTGGGATGACAAGACATTCTACCGCTTCAAGAAGCAAGTTAACGAAGGCAAGGTTAAGGAGACTATCAAGAGAATTGCCAAGATATTCGGAATCGACGACTACACTTGCGTTGAAGAGAAAGCTCACGGCTTCCCATTTATCCCTGTTGCATACGTAAGAAACGATGACGGCCCATGCTGGTCTGTTGTACAGAAGAACATCGAGGACTACGAGGAAGCTTTCTCTTATCTCTGCGAGAACAACAAGGCTTACGCCTTCCCTATAATGAAGTTGAAGGGCGATGGTGACGACATTACCGTTGTTGGAGATACAGACGGATCGGCTAAGATGATTCAGATTACCGATACGAATGGTGATGCTGACTTCATTAACGGAACAGACGCTTCCGATGCATTTGCGACACAGCTCAACAAGTCGTATGACCTCATCTATGAGCTTTCGTTCACAGTAAAGCCACCGGAGCTGAAGTCGGGTGACCTTCCGGGCGTTGCTATCAAGCTGCTCTATTCTCCTGCCATCGAGGTTGCAGAGAACGATGCTAAGAAGATGCATCCGTTCCTGGATCAACTTGTTCGTATCTCAAAGTATGGTATCGGAGTTGAAGAAAACTGCATGGCCACTATGACCGGTCTTCCTATTCACGCTTGGGTGGAAATCTATGTGCATCAGAATAAATCTGAAATAATAACAAACTTAGCGACAGCTGTTCAGAACAACTTCCTCTCAAAGCAGACTGCATCTGAGCGTTGCCCAGACTTCCCAGTTAACGATGAATACGACCGCATTATGCGAGAGAAGAAGGAGGAAGACCAGCAGGACCTCCTCATGGATATTCAGCGTGCGGATAACGAAACTCAAAATGCAATCGAGGAGCAGAAAGCTACTGCGAATATTCAGAATGGAGGTAGTGGAAACGTACGTACTGGTCGTGGCGCTGGCAGGCCGAACAAAAGCGGGACAGACTGGGATGAGAACGGCAACTGGCCGGGCCGTAACAATTGGAAGACCGTAAAGAAGTAAGCTTATGGATGAGTTAAAACGTTCTGTCGATTACAGCAGGAAGCGCTTGCAGGCAATCCGAAACTGCGAGGATCATGTTGCTGATATCCTCTGGAAAACGACGCAGAAGGTAATTACCGCAAGTAAGCGATACAGAGGCGCGGGCAGGCTCACAAACGAGTCAGCCCTGCTATCTTACGCCAAGAACGTTACTGCTGATGCAGAGGAGAGTATCAACAGTTACATCTCTGCTTACTCCAAGGTTTCATGCAAGATTCTCGGGATTGACAACGAGAACATAGAATCATTTCTCGTCAGCGATATCTACGGAAAGACAACATCCGAAAGAAACGCAGTCTATCTCGGAAACTTTGCTGAAGATATTGTAAGGATGATCAAGGCAGGAACCTTGATGGGATATTCAGACCAGCAGCTCCTGTCTTCCATCCGCACAGGCTACAAGGACCCATATCACACATCAGTCATCACCAAAGCGAAGAGAAAGGATATCAACATCGATGTTCCTTCTTACGGAAAAGGATATTACAGAAATGCCTATCAGAATATCGTAAGAAACGCTTCTCAGGTGATTGCTTTGGCGTGGGGACAGGCAGAGCAGGAGTATGGACTGGAGAATAAGGCTATCGGATTCTATGTCAAGAGAGGAAGCAGTTATCCTTGTGATATCTGTCAAAGCGAAGCCGATGCCGGCATCCATTCTTTCAAAGACCCATATCCACCGTTCCACGTTTCATGTTGTTGTTACACTTTATTTGCGTTCAAGGATAATAAAAAGAAATAAGACTATGATTGAAGAAACAAAAGGATACACGTTATCCGTCGATACATACAAGAAGGCGAAGGCTCTCAAGATGAAAGACCCTCGCTATTACATCTACGCTAGCCTCCGTGGCTCAGGTATGCCAATGAGGGATTGTTGGGCCATTGCATTCCAGGGCGAGGGACTCAACTGGGAGAAATCCTTCCTCGAAAACGAGATGAACTTGCTTGAAGCCCAAGAGTCTGTCCAGAAGAGAATCGCTGAGGTACATGGCAAGAAGATTGAAAACGAGCATAGCGAAGATTTAACCCCGGAACAGCTCGCAAAGGCTACATCAAAGGAACAGATTCTCAAAGACCTCGTTATCGCCCGCTCAAAAATTAAGAATACATCTTCCAAAGAATGGGCTGACTACACAAAGATGATTGGAGACTTTGCCAAAATTAAGCAGGATGAGCTTCAGACGGAAGATACGACTTGCCATTTTTACCTCCCAATAAATTATCCAACCGGCAAGAATGACTGCTTGTTATTCAAAAATGGACTCTGTAAGGGTGGAAAATAGTTAAATTCGTGTTAAAGTAACTTTGTTTTACTAGAATTTCAGCAAAACCAAGTACCTTTGCAGGCAGATATACGTTCACAGATTCTTTCTGCTGTTCGTAATTCTAAAAATTGGTTAACAAAGGGCGGTGTCTTCACAGATGCCGCCCTTACTTTTTTATATATAATGAAGTAGAAGAAAACTTTGAAGTCAATTAAGGATACTTCTCTCCGGTAACCAACTCAAGTATACCCTTAAGCCTATCATTAAGAAGTTCGTCATTGAATACAGGAAGAATACCGTATGGAGGCAGTTTCTTCGTCTCTGCGGCCTCCAAAATGAACTGGAGTGCCTGTACTAGGGAAGTATGGTCTTGAACGACCTCAAGCAATTTATCGCTCATCCTTGCCTCCTTCCTTCTTAATCTGTTCTGCCATCTCAAGAAGAGTCTCGGCGTGCTTATCGCGGTCGATGACTTCCTGAACAGCCTCATCGCTCTCCTTGCGAAGCTGCTCTTCTGTCTTACCCTCATCGGCAGCTGCGTTCAACCTCGCAGCCTCACGAGCAAGGTACTCGTCACGGAGCTTCAACTTACCTGCCGTGTATTCTGCATCGCCAGGCAACGATGTATCAGCATACATAAGCTGGGCAAATGCCTCGATGATGTTTCCATTATCCTTGGAGAACTCATAATGGTCTCCTACAGCCATAGGAACACATTCATCGAGCGCAGCGTACATTGATGTACCGATAGAGTATTCAACACCCCATGTACCGGCAATGTCCGCAATCTTGATGAAAGGCAGAGAGCCTCTCTGTAAATGCTTCTTGATATCAGCAGGAATATCCTCTCTGAGTGAAGCAACTTCTTTCTTAGACAAGCTCTTGCTGAACTTCAGCACGGTGAAGTGTCTTGTCTTGATAGTCTTTCCAAATGGTAATGCCATGATAACAATATTTTAAAGTTCAACTTTTATTTCCTTATACTCGAAATCTGTGCAAGATGGATTCTCCTCAGAAGTAAACCTAATCTCATTAGGGTGGTTACAAGCTCCATTCTTGAAGAAGAAGCAATCCTTGCAAGTGTAATCAGTCTGTTCCATGTTCCTTACGTTTTTGATATTCCATCAATGTCAAGATACAATAGTTAGCGCAGTCAAGAAGAGCATCTTCCAATGGTTCATTAGCAACTTGCGCCTCATTGTCCTTCAGCGTCTTGATGCGATTTACCTTCTCTCGTATCTTTCCGTAGCCGTAGTTGATACCAAGCTCATCATACATTTCGGAAAAAGCATTCCCATAATCGTGATTCTTGCGCTTGTAGGTATCGCTCATCTTGTCGGTGATATCCTTGAAGCGGTCAGCATCGGTTCTTTCGTTTTGTTTCCCCTTAAGCGGCAACTTGCTCCAATCAAGATTATCGCCGATGATACAATCCTTCCATTCATCCATCAGCTTTTCTGCATATTCGGGATATAAACCATTCTTCTGCAAAATATCTAAATCTACGCGTACATTAGTAATGTCGCGAACGCCACAATAAACACAGTCATTTTTAACAGACTTTACACAAAAAACATCTGTAGGTTCAATCAGTGACATGCGGCATCCTTTCCTTGTATTGACATAATAGAAAAATCCTCCTCTGGTGCGTTCTATACTCTCGCACGGAAGTAAAAACTCCAACCCTACCTTAATATCTTCAATCTTAATCATAATCTTTATTTTTAATTATATCTATAATATCACGCTCTTTGAGACAGAGAAACTGATAGGAACTGAACCTCTTTCCACCTTTAACGACACAAAAGCTGCGCCAATTAGCTTTAAAGTCTATTGCTAGAGTTATTCCTGAATCAACGTAGTTGTTGTCTAGAACTTTGAACGTCACCCAAACATAACCGCGCTTAGAGTCGATTTTGTCGACAATTCCGCAAACCAGATTGTCATATTGAAAGACTCTGTTTTTGAAAATTTTCTTTTCTTGCTCTTCGAGTTCTTCGATAAAATATGACGCAGGTGCAATAAACACAGTTCCTATGTTAGTATCTTCATAATTCATAAGCTATTTATTTTTTGTTATTCATCATCATACGAAAAGCTCTGTCGTCCATAAGAACTTGTTGGTTATGAAAAAGGACAATACAGAAATTGCCATGTTCTTTTGTGTGAACCGTACGCAATCCACAATCCTTAATAAAACCATCCTCACCAATGCAAGAATCTAACAACTCGCGAATTGCGCTATTGTAGCTTGGTTGAACTATAATAACGCCACCCGTTTCTCGAAGTTCTTCAAGCTTCTTCCACTGAGCTTCGATATTTCCATCTCCGTAGAATAAATCATATCCATAAGGCTCTGTGATTTCTCTATCAATGCCCATTCCAAAAGGAATCTCAATTACTATAATCGGTTTCATAAGCTATTTCTCCTTATCTTTAATTTCAACAAAATCACCAATACCCAAACGAGCATTGTTGATGCAAGACGCAATCCAACCTATCAGATAGGCAGAAGGTTCGCCGCCGTGTTCCATACCAATATCATCCTCGATGTCATCGCAGGCATGAGAAGCTTCATGGCAACAAACCCCCATCTTCATAGAATCCTTGCTTGCAAAATTAATAAATGAACAAAGCCTCTTATTCTCCTTTTCTCTAACTATATCGTAGGTTATTGCGTCAGAATTAGAGAAATCAACTTTCAAAACCTCGCCATTTCTACCTTCAAAACACTTATTAGCGTCTTCTTGGCTCATGCCAATAGCGACACATAACAATCTCGGATAGATAACAGGGTCGTATTCGTAATATCCTTTCTTCTTCATATTCTCAACTATTTCTGTTTTGATACAATCTCGATAGCAGACAATAATGTCTTCTCGCTGATACCTTTTTCACTACCAACACCATCTTTCTCTATTCTTTCAAGAGATTTCTCAATAGAGCAAAAATCATCCTGAGAATTACTAATAAAGCCATCAAGTTCTTCACTTACACTACTGATACAATCGTTGGTTTTTTTAACAATAGCTTCAAGACGACCGAAACACTTGTCGATATAATCCTTCAACCTTTCTTCATGCTCTATGATAGTTGCAGAGTTTGAGATTTTCCCATGCACCCAGTAATTATCTACGCATGCGTAATAATCACCTTTTTCATCGCTGTGTTTTTTGCCAGATACGACTCTTAACTCAACGAAATTTTCTCCATCCATTACCGCATACACTCCTTCTCCAAATGGATATAGTTCGGCTTTTTCTGCATCCTCCCTACTTTCTCTTTCTTTGTATGCGACCTTTCCTAAAACGCTAACTCTAATTTCCATATCTCAACTATTTATTATGTAACCTACCAATATGCCACTTTGAGCAAACCTTGCATAAGTAAGGATGCCAGCCG